>OLRD01000208.1_pt1 | contig 54385 bp, 39 predicted proteins | sample 1672051 | NCBI WGS metagenome assembly OLRD01 (sample SAMEA3136640, study PRJEB25190) | human gut metagenome | biome: human gut; feature: human-associated habitat; material: faeces | place: Austria | collected 2013 | reverse complement strand
ATGCGAGCTTTGCCAACGCGGAGATCACGGGCAAGATCCGCGTCGTGAAGCGGGACAGCCTGACACGGGAGGCGCTGGCCGGAGCGGAGTTCACCGTCACCCGTTTGTCGGCTCCCGCAGGCGCAACCGGCGTGGGCGACAGTGTGGTCATCGTCACGGATGCAAGCGGCGTTGCCGAAACCGGCTGGCTTCCCTGGGGCCGATACCGCATCGAGGAAACCACCGTGCCGCAGCACTATGTGGACGTTGGCTTTGAAACCGAAGTCGAGATTCGGGACAATGGCAGGACCTGCGAGATTGAAGTGGAGAACGAGCCAACAAAGGGGTACATCCGCATCACCAAGACCGACCGCCTGAACGGCAACCCCATCGAGGGCGTGCGCTTTGATATCTACGAAAACGATGAGTATGGCTCGGCGCTGGTCGGCAGCATGGTGACTGATGAGAATGGTGTGGCCGTATCCGAACTGCTGCGCAAGGGGCGCTACATCATCCGTGAACAAGGCAAAACGGCGGGGTATGTGTTTGAGGAGATCGCGCTGGACGCGGTGGTAAAGCCGGATGAAACCACCGACCTGTCCGTGACCAACCAGCCGGTGCGGGTCCGGCTGAAGCTGTACAAGCGCGACGCGGACGAATACGCCGGGAAGCCCGCGGATGCGCCCGGCACGCGCGGCGACGGCGAGCTGACGGGCGCGGTCTTCCGCGTGCTCGCGGCGCAGGACATCACCGACCGGCAGAGCAACGTGATCTATGAAAAGGGCGCTGTGGTCGTTGATTCCCTGACCACGGCGGGTGAGGATGCTTCCGTTACCACGGATGCGCTTTGGCCGGGCATGTATGAGATTGTGGAACTTGCGCCGCCTGTGGGGTATCAGGCAAGCGATACGGCTATTACGATGGATACCCGCGACGCTGCCCGGCAGTCTGTGGAAGCCGTCATTACCTATGAGGGTGTTGTCACCAATGAAATCCGCTATGGCGCGCAGGCCATTGTCAAATTGCTCGGAGGCATGAGCGACGATCCCGACCCGGACCGCGTGGAGACGCCGGAGGCGGGCGCGGAGTTTCTCGTGTATCTTCGCAAGGCAGGGTCTTACGAGAACGCCCGCGCGTTGGAGCGCGACCGGCTGGTGACGGATGAAAACGGCTACGCGAAAACCAAAGCCCTGCCCTACGGCGTCTATGTGCTGGAACAGATAAAGGGCGCGCCGGGGTATGAGCTCAAGGGCCCGATCCTCTTTGAGATCGACGGGACCGAGGATATCCTCAACCCGCCGCCCCTGACGCTCTCCGACCGGCCCATCCGCTACCTGCTGCGCCTGATAAAGACGGACAGCGAAACAGGAAAGGCCGTCACGCTTTCCGGCGTCTCCTTCAAGCTCAGAGACGAGACGGGAGAGTTTGTTACCCAAACCGTCTCCTATCCCGCCCGGCAGGAGACCGACACCTTTGTTACCGACGAAACCGGCAGTGTGACATTGCCCGAAACGCTCACCTGGGGCCTGTACTTCGTTGAGGAAGTCACAGCCCCGAAAGGCTATCTCATCCGCGAGGAGGCGCTGCCGGTGTTCGTAGGGCAGGACGGCGACGCGCCCGGAGAAACGTACCAGATCGACGTGGAAGTCCCCAACGAGCCGGTCAAGGGGCGGATTCTGCTTGAAAAGAAGGGGCCGCGGCTCACCGGGTTCGAGGTGACGGCAGATGCTTACGGGAACGAGGCGCACCGCCCCGTATACGAAGAAAGGTATCTGGCGGGGGCGGTGTTTGAGCTTCGGGCGGCGGAAACCGTCACCGGCGGGGACGGCACGGTCTGGTTTGAACAGGGCGAGCTGGTGGAAACCCTCACCACCGCCTCGGATGGGCCGGCAGCCTCCGGGCTTCTGCCGCTGGGGCGGTATGTGCTGGTGGAAATTCACGCGCCCGAAGGGTATGCGCTGGATGACACGCCGCATGAGGTGGCATTGACCAGTGCAGACAATCAGACAGCCATCGTGAATCTCACGGTGGAGGTCGGCAACGACTATTATCCTGCCGAAATCACGATTCAGAAAAAAGCCGAAACCCTGCAAAGCGTTCCGCAGGATGATGGAATGATCATCCGAAGGGTAACGACCGTCCCCGGTGAGGGCTTTGTATTCGGTCTGTACAATGCCTCCGACATTCCCTATGACGGCGGCGTTCTCCCTGCCGGTACGCTGGTAGCCTCCGGCGCGACGGATGCGGACGGGCGGCTGGTATTTGCCGGGCAATACCCGCACGGGGAGTACTATGTGAAGGAGCTGCAAGCGCCGGAAGGATGGAAATTGCCTGCCGGGACGCTTCCCGTTTCAATCCTGCCTGAGAAAGCGCAAGAGGACGCCGTCATCCGCGCCGGTCTGACGGTGCATAATGAGATGATCTGCACGCCCGTCACGATCACCAAGACCGACATCACCGGCGCGGCCCCGGTGCCTGGCGCGCTCATCGAGGTACGAAACAGCCGGGATGAGATCATCTATCGTGCGCGCACGGATGAAAACGGCGAGCTGCCGGACATTCTCCTCATGCCCGGACAGTATGCCTTCCGTGAGGTGCTCGCGCCGGACGGCTACGTGCTCAACGAGGCCGTATGCATTTTCGTGGTGGACGCACAGGGCCAGGTGAGCGGCGATACGGAGATTCGGGACGATTGGACGCGCTTTTCCCTGCGCAAGACCGACACAGGCGGCCAGGTACTTGCGGGCGTACAGTTTGCGCTGGTCGATGCGGACGGAAACCAGATCATGACCGCCGAGACGGATGAAAACGGGCTGGCCTCGTTTGAAAGGATTCCTCACGGGCGCTACAGCGTGGTGGAGACGCAGCCTCTGCCCGGCTATCTTCCTGCCGGAACGGTCGCGGAGCTGACCGTAGACGGGCAATACGTCAATCCCGACGCGCCGCTGGAGGTCGTCAACGTTCCCGCGGACACTCCCGACATCCAGACCGGAGTGGACCTGCCCTTCACGCCCCTGATGTGGGCAGGCGTGGGGATGACGGCGGGCTCTCTGGTACTCATCGGCGTCTATGGGTACAGGCGCAGAAAGCGCCGGTGACAGCTTTCGGGAGGACGGCTCTGCTGGCCGTCCTCCTTGCCTACGGTATAGTGAAGTCAATTCAAAGGAAGTAGCGGAGCGAATGACGGCCCGGCTTCCGCGTCCTGCGCGCTCATGCCGAAAAAAAGAACCAAACGCAAGAAGCAGTCCTCTCAAGGGCTGCTTTTTCTTATGCAAATGAAGAGGAGGAAACTCATGAAACGGTTGATTATTGCGGAAAAACCCAGCGTTGCCCAGGCCATTGCCGCGGTGCTGAACATCCGGGAGAAGAAGCCCGGCTATCTGGAGGGGGCGGACGTCCTGGTGAGCTGGTGCGCCGGGCATCTGGTGGAACTGGCCGCGCCGGAGGTTTACGATGCGCGCTACGCCAGATGGCGGCAGGAGGACCTGCCCATCGTCCCAGGGCCCTGGAAGTACGAGGTCATTGAAAAGAGCGCCCGGCAGTTTGAAACGCTCAAACGCCTCATGCGCCGCGCCGACGTTTTCGAGGTCGTCAACGCCTGCGACGCGGGGCGCGAGGGCGAGCTCATCTTCCGCCTCGTCTATGATCTGGCGGGCTGCGATCAGCCCGTCCTGCGGCTCTGGATTTCCTCCATGGAGGAAGACGCCATCCGCGAGGGGCTGCGGCAGATGAAGCCGGCCGCGCACTATGATGCGCTGGGGCAGGCCGCCCTGTGCCGGGCGCAAGCGGACTGGCTGGTGGGCATCAACGCCACCCGCCACTTTTCCCTGCTCTATGGACGGACGCTCAACGTCGGGCGCGTGATGACCCCCACGCTGGCCATGCTGGTGGAGCGCGAGGCGGATATCGCCGCGTTTCAGCCGTCCGCCTATTATCATGTGCGGCTGGACTGCGGCTCCTTCCCGGCCGAAAGCGAGCGCACGGAGGATCGCGCGGAGGCGGAGCGCATCGCCGCCCTGTGCGGCGGCAAGGAAGCAAGGGTCGTATCGGTGGAAACCAGCGAACGCAGGGAACAGCCGCCCAGGCTCTACGACCTGACCGCGCTCCAGCGCGACGCCAACCGTCTGCTCGGCTACACCGCGCAGCAGACGCTGGACTACGCGCAATCCCTGTATGAAAAGCAACTGCTGACCTACCCGCGAACGGACAGCCGGTATCTGCCGCAGGGCATGACGGAGAAAGCGCGCGAGCTGGCTGCTTATGCGGCGGCGGCGCTTCCATTTGCCGCGGGGCTTTCCCTGCCCTGTCATCCCCGGCAGCTTGCCGGAAAGGTCAGCGACCACCACTCCCTGCTTCCCACGGCGGCTCTCCGGGATCACCCGCTGGACGCCCTGCCCGCCGGCGAAAGGAGCGTGCTGACGCTGGTGGCGGCGCGCCTGCTCTGTGCCGCCGGGGAGGCGTGCGTGATGCTGGAGACAACCGCCCGGCTGGAATGCGAGGGGGTCTCCTTTACCGCCAGGGGAAAAAGGACGGTGCATCCGGGATGGAAGGCGCTGGACGCCGCTTTCCGCGCCACGCTCAAAAGCCGGGAGCGCGAGGAGGAGGCGGACGGCCTGCCGTCCCTAAACGAGCGCATGACCTTCCTCCCCGTGACGGCTTCCGTCAGGGAAGGGAAGACCACGCCGCCCGAACGGTATTCGGAAGATACCCTTTTGTCAGCCATGGAGAACGCGGGCAATGAGAATCCCCCAAAAGATGCGGAACGCCGCGGCCTGGGCACCCCGGCCACCCGCGCCGCCATCATTGAAAAACTGCTCAAATCCGGTCTTGCGGAGCGAAGGGCGTTGCGCAGGCGCATCTGCCTCGTCCCGACGGACAAGGGGATTTCCCTGATTACCGTGCTGCCGGAGGCGATTCAGTCCCCGGCCCTGACCGCCGCGTGGGAACAGAAGCTGCGGGAGGTGGAGCAGGGCGCGCTGGACGGGGAGGCTTTCCTCACAGACATCACGGACATGGTGCGGGAGCTCGCCTCCTCCGAGCATCCCGTTCGGGACGTACACATGCTGTTTGACGACAACCGCCGGGCCGTGGGCGTATGCCCGCGCTGCGGCGCTTCGGTCGTGGAAAACGCAAAGGGTTTCGTCTGCACCGCGCGTGGCTGCGGCTTCGCGCTGTGGAAGAAGGACCGCTTTTTCGCCGCCATGCGCAAGGAACTGACCGCCTCCGTCGCGGCCGCGCTGCTCAAGGAGGGGCGGGTGAGCCTGAAAGGGCTGGTTTCCCCCGGAACGGGGCGCACCTATGAGGCGGACGTCGTGCTTGAGGACACGGGGACGCCGTTTGTAAAGTATCGTCTGGAATTTGCGGAAGGGAGGAAACAAAAGTGAGCCAGGAAAAGACCATTCGCTTTATTGACACCAATTACCGGACGCTGTTTACCCTTCCCGACGGAGGGAACCTCCGGATGATCTTCCCGGATGGCAAAAGCAAGGTAAGCCGGTGCCGGTATGTGGACGAGTACCACACGGAGGTGGCCGGGCGGGTGTACCACATCTGCGAGTTTGCCGGGCATATGGAGCGGGGCGGCATCGCCTGCGCGCCGGAGGAGCCCCTGCCCAGGCAGACGGACAAGCAGGCGTTCCAGGAGCGCCGTTTTCTCCGGGCTCCCTTTGGCGCATATGCCATCTACCAGCTCACACGCGAAGAGGCGACCCGCAATCTGCGCTTTGAACCGTTTGAGCATCTGCGGGCGGCGGGGCTGGCGGTGGACCGTACCAACTACGATCTCGTCTACACCGGCGCCCTGCCGTCACGCCCCGATCTGTCGCGGGAAGCGTTGCTCGAATCGCTGTACGAGCGGTTCAACCTCGACCCTCCACGCGATTTCACCGGCCATAGCCTGTCCGTCAGCGATGTGGTCGGCCTCAAGGGAAAGAGCGGCGTCAGCTTTCATTATGTGGACAGCTTCGGCTTTGCGGAGCTTCCGGCCTTCCTGCCTGCCCCTGACAGGGCTATGGAGGAGGCAAGCCGTGCGGCGGAGCTGGCGGAGCAGCCCTTTGCGCTGGTCTCCTTTCGGGGAAAGCCCGCGTTGCTGGCAGACTGGCGCGTGGACAGGAGCCTGCTGCCCCAGGAAATTTATGCGTATGACCTGCGGTATGGGGAGGAGTGGGGCGTGCCTGTCACGCTGGAAAATCAGGCGCGCGTCAATTTTTGCGGCACGCTTCTTTTCAATGAACCTCTGACCCTTTCGCCCGACGGGCGCATCACGCTGGACAGAGATGCAATCGATCATCTGGATGGAAAAGCGATCTCCCTTTCGGAATTTCAAAAGCAGCAGGCACTTCAGCGCCGGCCGCCGTTGCTCAAGCGGCTCAGGGAGCCGCGCCCCGCGCAGACCGAACGCAAACCGGCAAAAGCAGAACAGGAGCGATGACATGTTCAATACGACGGAAATGAATCTCATGATCCTCTACAACCCCGGCACCCGCCTGGGACTGATGGAGGAGCTGGGCAACATGCTTGGGTATCTGTCCGGGGAGGAAACCGGGCTGCGCCGCACGACGGTGGGCGTCATCCGCAAGCTCCAGGCCATGACCGACGAGGACTTTGACCGGCTCGACCTCGATCCGTCCGGTCTCTGCCTGAAAGGAAGGTGAACGCATGCCCGACAGCAGGACGGACAGCCTTGTGCAGCTTGCGCAGGATACGGCCCGGCGCATTACCGGCAGTCACACGGCGTGGATGGCGTATCTTCAAACCGCCGCCCGCCTGTACAAATACCCCTATCACGAACAGCTTCTCATCTTTGCCCAGCGTCCGCAGGCCACGGCCTGCGCGGGTTACGAGGTCTGGAAAAATACCATGCGCCGCTATGTGCGCAGGGGCGCGAAGGGCATTGCGCTGCTGGATACCTCCGGGGACGCGCCACGGCTGCGCTACGTCTTTGACGTGGCGGACACCGGCGAGCTTTCGCAGTCGCGCAGCCTGAACCTCTGGAAACTATCGGAGGAAAACGCGCAGGCGGTTTCGCTTTCGCTGGAAAACGGCTACGACGTGCCCGCCCGCGAGGGGTTGGAGCGGCAGCTGCGCGCCATCTCTTCGCAGCTCGCGGGCGCTTGCTGGGTGGACCGCAAGCAGGAGATCTTCGACATCGTTGACGGTTCGTTTCTGGAGGGGTACGATGAAGGTGCGATAGGAGCTTCCTTCCGCAGAGCCGCATCCGTCAGCCTGGAATACGCGCTGCGTTCCCGGTGCGGGCTGGCAAACGAGGGGCGCTTCATCCGCGAGGACTTCATCCCCGTGACGGAATGGAACACCCCGGAGGCAGCCGCCGCGCTGGGCACGGCGGTCAGCGAGATGAGCGGGGAGGTCCTGCGGACCATTGAAATCAGCATCCGAAACCATGAAAGGAGCCTTAGCCATGATTACCTACCGGCAGAGCGGAGAGACCCTGATTCCCGACCTGAAGCTGAACGAAACGGAGGAGCGGCCCCTGGGCAGGTACGGGCGGATGCGCAGGACGTACCTGCAAACGCATCGGACGATGCTGTGGAACAGCCTGCTGCTAAGCGGGACATTGCAGGAGCACCTGCTGGAGACCGACGCGGCGGCACAGAGCCGTCTGGAGCTGCTGATGCCGGGGCTGATGAAGGACGCGGGCGCGACGGAGGCATTGAAAGCCCGCGACCCGATGCGATGGGTCGGCCTGATGAACGCCTGCAAGGCGCAGGCCGAGGAAATTATCCTCAGGGAGCTGGTGTACAGCTAAGTTTTCTGGAGGGGCTTGCGGCCCAGCCCGGTACGGAAAGAGCGGAGAGCGATATGCCCTCCGCTCTTTCCATTCCCCAGGAAGTGGTGGACGAGGTGCTCCGGGTGGGCGGGAACACGGCCCATCACCGGGAACGGATCGTCGCTGCCTTTGAGAAGCAGAAGCCTGTAACCGGGGATTTCCTGAGAAGCCTCCTGCATGGAGGAAACGGTTTCGTCACCGATGCAGGAACCTTTGCCGCATGGTACGACGAGACCGGCATCCGTATCTCACGCGGCCGCGCCGCCCGGCATGCTCCTTCCGCGAAGCTCGTTTCATGGCAGGAAGCCGCAAGCCGCATCGGACAGCTTCTGGAGGAGGGACGGTTCGCCGCCAATGTGGAGCTGGCCGGGGCCGAAGGATATGAACGCTTCCGGCTTGCCGAAAAACTGTGGTACCTGCGGCAGGATTTCAGCGGAAAAGCCATAGACGCCGGGTATCTGCCCAGCCTCGCCAAAGACGGGGGACGCGATTTTTCGGAGGATACAGAATGGCTTGCTGAAAAGCTGACGGACCCTGCGTTTCGCACGCAGCTTAAAAGCGAGTACCGGCAGTTCCTGTCGGATCAGCAGCAAAGCGGCGATCTGCTTCGGTTTCACTTTCACCGGCTGGATGAAATACTGGAAGCCCTTGAAGACCTTGACCTTCCCCGCAGGCGTTTTTCTTCTGAAATGGCGGAAATCCCGTCTGCCCGGCAGTTCATCACCGAAGATGAAATCGACGCAAATCTGGCGGAAGGCGGCCTCATGTCCGGCAGCAAGGGACGCATCTTTGCCTTTTTTCAGCAGCCCCACTCCGACAGGGAACAAGTGGATTTTCTCAAGCAGGAGTACGGTACGGGCGGACGTTCGCACGCGCTGTCCAATGCGGATGGAAGCGACGAATCGCATAGCGGAAAGGGGATGCGGTATCAAAAAAGGGGTTGCCCTGAGGTGCGTCTTACCTGGGAAAAAGTCGCCGGACGAATCGCCGGGCTGATCCGGCGGGGGCTTTATCTGACTGAGCAGGAGCAGGCGGAGTATGACCGAATCCAGGCGGAAAAGGTCCAGGCTGAAAAAGATGCCCCACAAGCCCCGAAGCCGGACCCCGCTGTATGGGAATACAACGGCGTCAAGGAACGCCATCCGGATGATCTGGTCCTGTATCAGATGGGCGACTTCTTTGAGCTGTATGGCGAGGATGCCAGAGAAGCCGCGCCGGAGCTGGGATTGCATCTGGTCTCCCGCGCCATCCCTGGGGGTGGGCGCGTGGAGATGTGCGGGTTTCCTGCAAGCCGGCTGGATCAGTACCTGGAACAGCTCCGGGCCAGGCATGATGTGACGGTTTCCGCCGCTTCGGAGGGCAGCGCCCAGCGCCGGGAGTATTCGGTTCTTTCTACCAGCCATGAAGCGGAACAGGAGCTGCATGAGCAATACAAGTCCATTGTGCGGGAGGCCGTCACCCAAGACGCCGCATACCGCAATGCCTGCGGCCACAGCGACTACGAGAACGCTGTGATCGAGGGCAATGCCGCTATCCACCGTGCTGTCCTGGGGGCCGGCAATATGGGGTTGCTCCGCGCCTATTCCGATGTGCCGGAGTTCCGTCAGCGCCTGCAGCGCGAGATTATCGGCGAGACCTATCCCAAGCTCCATGAGCTGCTGCGTCCGCTCTCGCAGGATGACATTGATGATGCTATCAGGACATGGAACGGTGATATTCAAAGCAAACAGGCCGTTATCCGTTACATGGAGACTCATGCGCAGGAAAAAGACACCGCTGCGTGGCTGGCCCATGAATATAGCGGCAGAGACAGCAAGAGTCTGTTTGTGATTCGAGCTGGAAGTCCTGAAGGAATTGAACTGCCCTGGCCGAAGGTACAGCGCATGATTGCCCGGCTCATCAAGGAGGACCGCTTCTTCACCCAGGTCGAACAGGACAACTTCGACGATGTGGACCCCACCGCTATCCGCGAGGCGCTGGAAAGACGCGGCATCGTAGGCGGACAGGTGGCGGACCCGGAGAGGGCGAAAAGCGACCCGTTTATTCAGCAGGTCATGGCTGATGCGGAGCAGGCATCCGCTTTCCCGGAGGAGGCTCCGGATGGGACCGGTGTAGCCCCGTTTCCCTATGCCGTGGGCGATACGGTCCGTCTGGAGGACGGAAAGCCCTTCTTGATCGAGGAGGTCGGAACCTTTACCATCAGGCTCCGCGATCCGTCCCTGGCCTATCCCATCATCCGCGCCGAAAGCAGGGAGAGCTTTGCGCGGCTCATGGAGCGATATCCCCAGACTGCCCTTTCTTCTGCGCAGAATTTCCGCATCACGGATGACGATTTGGGCGTGGGCGGGGCAAAGACGCGGTATGGCTGGAATGTCGCGGCCATCCGTACCCTTCGGGCACTGGAGGCGGAAGGCCGTCCCGCTACGCCTCAGGAGCAGGAGACCCTCTCCCGCTATGTGGGTTGGGGCGGCATCCCGCAGGCGTTTGACGCGCAGAACGAGGACTGGCGCAGGGAGTACGCGGAGCTCAAGGCACTGTTGTCTGAGACGGAGTATGCGTCTGCCCGCGCTTCCACCCTCAACGCTCATTACACCAGCCCTACGGTGATCCGCGCCATCTATGACGCTGTGGAACAGATGGGCTTTCGCACCGGGAACATTCTGGAACCGGCCATGGGTGTGGGCAACTTCTTCGGCCTACTGCCGGAGAGCATGGCGGGCAGCCGCCTGTACGGCGTGGAGCTGGACAGCATCACCGGCCGCATCGCCCGGCAGCTCTACCCCGAAGCGGACATCACCGTGGCGGGGTTTGAAACCACCGACCGGCGCGATTTCTTCGACCTGGCCGTGGGCAACGTGCCCTTCGGGAATTATCAGGTCAACGACAAAGCCTACAATCATCTTCGTTTCAACATTCACGACTACTTCTTCGCCAAAGCCATCGACCAGGTACGGCCCGGCGGCATCATCGCCTTTGTGACCTCCAAAGGAACCATGGACAAGCAAAGCCCCGATGTACGCCGCTTTATCGCCCAGCGTGCCGAGCTGCTCGGCGCTATCCGTCTTCCCAACAACGCCTTTGCCCGAAACGCCAACACGGAAGTCACCTCCGACATTCTTTTTCTGCAAAAGCGGGACAGACCCATCACCCTTGAGCCGGATTGGGTCCACCTGGGGCAGACCGGGGACGGCATCCCCGTTAACAGCTACTTTGCAGAGCATCCCGAAATGATCCTGGGCCGCATGGCATGGGATGACAGCATGTATGGCAGCCGCAAGGAAACCGCCTGCCTGCCGCTGGAAGGCGCAGACCTGGCCAGCCAGCTTCATGAGGCCGTAGAGCGCCTTCAAGGAAGCTACCTGGAAGCCGAGCCGCCGGAGCTGGGCGAGGGCGAAGCCATCCGCGCCGCCATTCCCGCCGACCCGAATGTAAAAAACTACACCTATACTGTGGTGGACGGGCAGGTGTATTACCGGGAAAACAGCCTCATGGTGCGGCCCGACCTCAGCGCCGTCGCCGAAGCCCGCGTCAGGGGCATGGTGGGGCTGCGGGACTGCGTGCGGGAACTCATCGCCCTACAGATGGACCCCGCCACGCCGGACAGCGCCATTCGGGACCAGCAGGCCGAGCTGAACCGGCGCTATGACGCCTACACCGCAAAGTACGGCCTGCTCAACAGCCGGGGAAATGCGCAGGCGTTTTCGGACGATTCCTCCTACTACCTGCTGTGCTCGCTGGAAATCCTCGACGAGGACGGAAACCTCCGGCGCAAGGCCGATATGTTCACCCGGCGCACCATCCGCCCCGCGCAGGCCGTGGACCATGTGGACAACGCAAGCGAAGCGTTGGCCCTGTCCATCGCGGAAAAGGCGGGTGTGGACATGGCGTATATGGAGCAGCTTACCGGCCAAACGCGGGACGAGCTGGCGTCCCAGCTTCAGGGGGCGATCTACCGCCTGCCGGAATCCGCGGGAGACGAGCCGTGCTATGTCACCGCAGACGAATACCTCTCCGGCAACATCCGCTCCAAGCTCGCCTCTGCCAGACTGGCCGCCGAAAAAGACGAAGCCTTCCAGATCAACGTATCCGCGCTGGAAAAGGCCATGCCCAAGGACCTGGACGCCTCCGAGATCGAGGTCCGGCTGGGGGCGACCTGGATTCCGCCGCGCTACATCCAGCAGTTCATGCTTGAACTGCTCCAGCCACCCATCCAGGCGCGCTACCGGCTTCGGGTCGCCTATTCCTCCGCAACCGCCGAATGGCAAATCGAGAACAAGAGCAGCGTCCCCGCGCACAATGTGGCGGCCTATACCACCTACGGCACTGGCCGCGCCAGCGCATACAGGATTCTGGAGGATTCGCTCAATCTGCGCGACGTGCGCATCTACGACACCGTGCGGGATGCGGACGGCAAGGAAAAGCGCGTCCTCAATTCAAAGGAAACCACCCTCGCCCAGCAGAAGCAGCAGGCTGTCAAGGATGCTTTCCGCGATTGGCTCTGGCAGGACCCGACCCGGCGGCAGGAGTTGTGCGCCCGCTACAACGAGCTGTTCAACGCCACCCGACCCCGTGAGTACGACGGGTCCCACATCCGTTTCAGCGGCATGAACCCGGAGATCACCCTGCGCAGGCATCAGCGGGACGCCATCGCCCACATCCTTTACGGCGGCAACTGCCTGCTGGCCCACGAGGTGGGGGCAGGTAAGACGTTCGAGATGGTGGCCGCCTGCATGGAATCCAAACGGCTGGGCCTCTGCAGCAAGGCCCTCTTCGCCGTGCCCAATCACCTGACCGAGCAATGGGCCTCGGAGTTCCTGCGCCTCTATCCCTCGGCCAACCTGCTGGTCGCCTCCAAAAAGGACTTTGAAACCAAAAACCGCAAGAAGTTCTGCGCCCGCATCGCCACCGGCGACTATGACGCCATTATTATCGGTCACTCGCAGTTTGAGAAAATTCCCATCAGCCAGGAGCGTCAGGAGCGTCTGCTTCAGGAGCAGATCGACGAGATCGAAGAGGGCGTTCAGGAGCTCAGAGCATCCCATGCCGAGCGGTTCACCATCAAGCAGCTGGAGCGCATGAAAAGACAGCTGGAAACCAGGCTGCAAAAGCTCACTTCCGCCATGCACAAGGACGATGTGGTGACCTTCGAGCAGCTCGGCGTGGACCGGCTGTATGTGGACGAGGCGCATAACTACAAGAATCTTTTTCTGTATACAAAGATGCGCAACGTGGCGGGCCTCTCCACCACGGACGCGCAGAAGTCCAGCGACATGTATCTCAAGTGCCGCTATATGGACGAGCTGACCGGCGGCCGTGGCATCGTGTTTGCCACGGGTACTCCCGTGTCCAACTCCATGACGGAGCTGTATACCATGATGCGCTATCTCCAGCACGACCTGCTCGCCTCCAGAGGCTTTTCCCACTTCGATTGCTGGGCCTCCACCTTCGGGGAAACGGTCACGGCCATTGAGCTGGCCCCGGAGGGTACGGGCTACCGCGCACGCACGCGCTTTGCCAGGTTCTTCAACCTACCGGAGCTGATGGCCATGTTCAGGGAGGCGGCGGACATCAAGACCGCCGACCAGCTGCACCTGCCCACCCCGGAGGCGGTGTATCACAACGTGGTGGCCAAGCCCACGGAAATGCAGAAGGATATGGTTGAGGCGCTGTCCAAACGGGCGGCGGAAGTGCATGCCGGGGTGGTCAACCCCAAGGAGGACAACATGCTCAAGATCACCTCGGACGGTCGGAAGCTGGGGCTGGACCAGCGCATCCTCAATCCGCTCCTGCCAGACGACGAGCGCAGCAAGGTCAACCAGTGCGTGGAAAACATCCTGCGCATCTGGCGGGAGGGCGAAAGCGGCAAGCTGACCCAGCTCGTCTTTTCGGACCTTTCCACGCCGGGCGGCGAGGGCTTTACCGTCTATGAGGACATCCGCCGGAAGCTGATCGCGGCAGGCGTTCCAGAAGGGGAAATCGCCTTCATCCACGACGCGAACACCGAGGTCAAAAAGAAGGAGCTGTTCGCCAAAGTGCGCGCCGGTCAGGTGCGGGTGCTGATGGGCAGCACCCAGAAGATGGGGGCCGGAACCAACGTGCAGGACCGGCTGGCCGCGCTTCACGATCTGGACTGCCCCTGGCGGCCCGGCGATCTGGAGCAGCGCAAGGGCCGTATCGTGCGCCAGGGCAACCGAAACGACACGGTCCACATCTACCGCTATGTGACGGAAAACACCTTCGACGCCTACCTGTGGCAGACCATTGAGAACAAGCAGAAATTTATCAGCCAGATTATGACCAGCAAAAGTCCTGTACGCTCCTGCGAGGATGTGGATGAGACGGCGCTGTCCTACGCGGAGATCAAGGCGCTGTGTGCGGGCAATCCGCTGATTAAGGAAAAGATGGACCTGGATATCGAGGTGGCCCGGCTCCGGCTGCTCAAGGCCAACCACCAGAGTCAGCGGTTTCAGATGGAGGACCGGCTGCTGAAATACTTCCCTGTCGAGCTGGAAAAGTGCCGGGCGCAGGTCGGAGGGTTTGAAGCTGATCTGGAAACGCGAAACAATCATCCCCTGCCCTCGGAGGGATTTGTGGGCATGGAGGTGCTGGGACGCGCCTTTTCAGACAAGGAAGATGCGGGCAAGGCGATTCTGGAGGCGGTCAAGACCGTGGTGGATATGAAAAGCGTGCGGATCGGGCATTACCGGGGATTTGAAATGAGTCTGGAACTAAGCGCTTTCGGACGGGAGTACATCCTGACGCTCAGGGGCCGCATGGCGCATTTCACGACGTTGGGCAGCGACCCACGCGGGAACATCCAGCGCATCGACAACACGCTCGGCTCCATGGAAAGCCGGCTGAAAACGGTCCAGGACCAGATCGCCACGCTGCAAAAGGAGCAGGAGGCGGCCAAAGAGGAGATCGCAAAGCCCTTTGCGCAGGAGGACGAACTGCGGGAGAAAAGCGCGCGGCTGATCGAGCTGGACTCGCTGCTGGACATTGGCAAGGGCGGACCGGAGGTCATGCCGGAGGGCGGCGAGCCGGAAGCGATGGAGGCGGCGGTGCCGGACGCAGCGCAAGGCACACGGGAGCCGGAGAGAAAGGAGCGAAGCCGTGAGGAGGTCCGATAGCCCAGGGAACGCGGGCGAAGTGAGGCGCATCAACCTCATGTTCTGGGTCACGCCCCATGAAAACGAGCTGATCCGGCGCAGAATGGCGCAGGCGGGCACGGCGAACCTGAGCGCCTACCTGCGCAAGATGGCCATTGACGGCCTGATTGTCCATCTGGAGCTGCCGGAGCTGAAAGAGATGATCTCGCTGCTTCGCCGCTGCGCGGGCTGCCTTAACCAGATGGCTAAGCGCATGAACGAAACCGGGCGCGTTTATGAGGTGGACCTGCGGGAAGTGATGGAACAGCAGGAGCGGTTATGGACCATGGCCAACGCGCTTCTGACCAGGCTGGCGGGGATTCGGTAGGGGCGGCCTGCGGGCCGCCTCTTTTTTGCGTGAGTGAAAAAAAGGGCGAAAAACGCCCCGAAACCCTGCAAAAAGAGAAAAAGCCCATCGGACGACCCACCATCCATCCATCTTTCCCAAGGGGCCTGCAAACGAAAAAAATCCGCCAAAATCATCCCGAAACCATACAGAAAAAAAGGAGGAACGCGATGCCGAGAATGAGCAGGAAGCGGCGGGAGGAATGGGACTTTTTCCTCAACCGCCGAAACCGGATCACCTACAACGACCTGTGCCGCAACTGCCGGCATGACTGCAAGCAGAGCTTCCGGGCGCAGATCGTGGCCTGCCGGAAGTACCGGAGCAAGCGGAGCGAAACATGGCGGTAACACGCATCATGGCCATGCACCTGAACAAGGGCCGCACGATTGCCCAATGCCTGAAAGACCGAACGGACTATGCCAAAAACCCCGGCAAGACAAAGGGCGGCGAACTGATCTCCGCCTTTGGCTGCGATCCCAGGACCGCCGACGCGGAGTTTCTCTTTGCCAAGCGGCAGTACCGGCAGTTTACGGGCCGGGAGCCGAAAAACGATGTGATCGCCTACCAGATCCGGCAGTCCTTCAAGCCCGGCGAAGTGACGCCGGAGGAAGCCAACCGCATCGGGTACGAGCTGGCGAAGCGTTTTCTCAAGGAACGCCATGCCTTTTTCGTGGCCACCCATTGCGATACAGCTCATATTCACAACCACATCATCTTCAACTCCACCTCGATGGACTGCCGGGGGAAATTCCGGGATTTCCTCGGCTCCGGCAAAGCGGTTGCGCGGCTGAGCGACCTGATCTGTCTGGAACACGGGCTTTCCGTCATCGAAAATCCCAAACGCGGAGGCACCAGCTACAAGAGCTGGTTGGGCGACCGTGCCCGGCCCTCCCGGCGCGACCTGCTGCGCGCGGCCATTGACGCGGCGCTGGAAGAAAAGCCCGCGGACTTTGACGCGCTGCTGTCGCTCGTATCCGGCGCAGGCTAAGCTGTCGTGCAGGGCCGGCAAATCACCTTCCGCGATGCGGAACAGAAGCAGAGTATCCGGCTGGAGTCGCTGGGCAAAGGGTATTCGGAGGCCGAACTGCGCGCTGTGATTGCGGGAGAAAAGGTGCATGTGCCCTGGAAGGGAAGAGCCGCGAACCGTCCCCGGAACCAGCTGCTCATCGACATTCAGGCCAGGCTCCGCTCCGGCAGGGGTGAGGGCTACCGCCGCTGGGCGACGACTTTCAACCTCAAGCAGATGGCGCGGACCGTCGCTTATTTGCAGGAGCATAATCTGATGGACGCTTCGGTCCTGTCGGCCCGCGCGGACGAAGCGGCGGCGCGCTGCCATGCTCTATCCGGGCAGATTCAGGCAGCTCAAAAGCATCTGGCCGAAACCGCCGTGCTGAAACGGCACATCGTCAACTACGCCAGAACACGCGAGGTCTACGCGGCCTACCGCAAGTCCGGTTACTCGGCGAAATACCGTCTGGAGCATGAGGACGAGATCGCGCTGCACCGGGCTGCCAAACAAGCCTTTGACGCGCTGGGCGTTCAGAAGCTGCCCTCCGTCAAGAGTCTTAATGCGCAGTATGCGCGGCTGCTTGGCGAGAAAAAGGCGGCGTATGCGGAGTACCGCGCGGCTAGGGAGGAGATGCGGGAATTGATGGTCCATCGGAAGAACCTTGCGCTGATTTTGCAGGGGGATGCGAAGGAAGTAAAGGGGAAGGAGGCGGAGCGGGAGGGCAGGTGAGCGTGGAAGGGTCAACGGCGCTATGCTGCGAACTTGATGCTCTTTGTCTATGGGGAACCTGCTGCCGATAGACAATGAGTCATGACATCAGATGGTCAGCGTTGCATTTTCCCCGTTGCTGGCAGTCACGATGATCGTGCAGGGATCATCCGTCCTGCGCAGGATGATCTGAGCGCGCCCTTTGTAAGTTTCCGTTATTCCTGAAGGATACGTTCCGGCTCTGGGATTTGCGCTGCCGAAAGCAAGAAGCTCTGCATCACCTTTTTTGGTTATGGTGAGCACTCGATCTTCCGCGTCGTTCCAGCGTCCTTCTGAATCGATAAGCATCACGTCTATCCAGATAAGAGACCCGGCCGGAGCATCTGATTCTGTTAACAGGCGTACCGCTGCGACAGGCCCGGCGGTCTGTACGACGTCCTCCCCGCAAATGTGTTCCCTGCAGCGGGCTACGGCCCGCAGCATCCCCGGACGGTAGATCGTTTCAAAACGGGCAATGCATTCTCTGGGATGACAAACGCCGAGGCTTTTCCCATCCAGAAACAGTTCAACCGTTTCGGCATTCGAGTAAACCTCTATTACGGCGGGCGTTCCTTCGCATCCCGGCCATGTCCAGCTGTGCGTCGCGTCACTGATGACCCACGGCGTCTTGATCAGCGGCTGCCCATAGTGATGTGGATTTTGTACCGCGATATACGGTGCGGACCGCAATCCTGCTGCGATCTGCCGGAAATAGGAAGCGGGACGGCGAAAACCGGTGATATCAAAATCTCCCACATAGGCCAGCTGACAGGGGAATTTTGCGCCAAATCCTCCCTCCCCGGCACGATAGGCCGGAATCCCTACGCCGGCTTCACCGATGTAGTCCCAGGCCGCCCAATTGAAATCTCCGATAACCTGAGGCAGCTTTTGAATCTCTGCCCAGTTTGCCGCAAACTCAGGCGGATACGTCTCGCTGCCCAGCATCACCCGGTTGGGGCAGCGCTGCGCGTCCATGCGATAGCGGGCGGCCATGTAATTATACCCGGCTACATCCAGAAATGTACAGGCTCTGTCCAGGCGCTCCGTTACAGCGGGATGAACAACCATCTCGTTGAGATGCTGATCCATGATGGTCATGAAAACATTCACATTGCCCTCTTTCTGGCCGTCATCTTTTCCCGCAAGAATATCTCCCAGAATCTGGTCCATCGCGTCCCCAGATATAAAGATGCCATTGATCCCCGCTGTAATGGGCCGGGTTGCATCCATGGCTCGAATGGCCGCCGTCAGCTCTGCGCTCAGGCGTACACCGGCGCCGGTGGCACACTCGGGTATCTCATTGCCGATGGAGTAGAGAATCACACAGGGATGACTGCGAGCCACGCGAACCATCGCCTCTAGGTCCGAAAGCGCCCTGTCCGTAAAGTGAGCGCTGTAATCAAGCGACGTCTTGGCGCGCGTCCACAGGTCAAACGCTTCATTCATGACGTACATCCCCGTGCGGTCACAGGCCCGCAGCAGCGCAGGGGAGGCGGGGTGGTGGGATATGCGCACCGCATTGAAGCCAGCCTCCTTCAGGCGGCGTATCCGCCGCTCCTCCGCCTGTTCGTAACCGGCAGCGCCCAGCAGACCGTGATCGTGGTGTATGCAGCCGCCCAGCAGCTTAACCGACTTGCCATTGATGCGCAGCCCGCGGCGTGCATCGACGGAAAGAGAGCGGATGCCAAAGGTCGTCTCCGCCGTGTCGCATTCTCCCTCCGCGTTCACAAGGCGGCTTTGGCAGGTATAAAGCGCCGGGGTCTCAGCGGACCATGGCGACGGATGACTCACGGTGAATCGCTGGGGAACGCTTACACGCCCGTTCGCTGCCAGACTCAATGGAACCTGCGCGCAGGCAATCTGTCGTCCCTCCGGGTCGATCAGGGCGGTTTCCAGCGTGCAATCACACGTCAGATGTGAACGGTTGACTGCTTCAGTTTCAACTCGCAGCACGGCGTATTCCTGATCGAGGCTCTCCGTTACAGTCCATACACCATCCTGTGCAATATGTGTAAGTGGTCCGGTCAGCAGATACACATCCCGATACAACCCGCCGCCGGAATACCAGCGGCTGCTTGAAGCCGCATCACGAACAAATACCCGCAGTTCGTTTTTATGGCCATACTGCAAAAAGCCATTCAGGGAAACGGTAAATCCGGTGTACCCATTGGGGTGATCTGCCGCAAGCTGGCCATTGAGATAAACGAAGGTATTGCAATAGCTGCCCTCAAACCGGAGAAGAATGGTTTTCTCCCGCCATTCCACGGGAACATGGAATCGTTTGCAATAGACATAGACACCGCCATCCCGATATCCGGTGTTTCCCCCATTGGGGCTTTCGGCATGAGCAGGGTGTTCCAGCATGGCGTCATGCGGCAGCGTTACCGGTTTCGCCCCGGCGGGGATATTCCATACCATGGAAAAGGCATCGGTTTCCTGCCATGTCAGCCACCCTTGGTTGAAAAGCGTTTGTTTCACAGATTCCTGCTCCTTTCTTTACGGGCATGGACAAATATAATCCGCTCGATGCAGATTTTTTCCACGCGGGCCGGTGTTGCATTTGCTTTGGATCTGCGGCATAAAAGTCTGCCATCTACTGGCGTGTGCCGGACATGGCGCACAGGTGGAATGACGGGAGAATGCGCATCCGGCAGAAAATATGCCCCAACAAGCAATGGGATCGCAGCAGACGGGCTGCCGCGATCCCATAAGGGAGTATGTGAGAATTACGCCACCGGAACCCAGGCGTTGGGATCAACCAGTTCCCACATCAGAGGCGCGTCAGCCTCAAAGTAACCGACGCTGTCATAGGTGACATCAGCCACACGGTCGTTGATCAGAAGCCCCTCGACCATGATGTTTTCACCCCAGCCAAAGAAGGTATACAGCACCTTGCTATGGTCCGCGTTGGTATACACGTTTACGGTGGTTTCTCCAGTGGGGAACCAGTCAACCAGAATATCCTGGGTCAGCACGTATTCCGCAGGAATCTCTCCCTCGTAATTGACTTCGGCAAGGCCCATGACCTTCTGCATGTAGAGATCCGCAGTGGGAATCCAGGACATGGAACTGGTGCCGGCGTTACCCGCGCCGAAGCCATGACCGTTCTGCGCGTAGATGTGCAGTTCGGGGTTTACGTTGGGAATCTCGCGCATCTGCAGGAACATGTCGATGCACTGATCGTAGCCGTTCATCCCGCCGATGTTATCGTCTGCGCCAACCGCGGTGAAGATGTGGGGGATGCTGGGGTTGTCGGTCTCAAGAGGACGGCCGCTGTAGATCGGGATAGCGATATCCAGATCGCTGTTTACGGCGTCAATTTCGTCACAGACATAGTCGGTGTCGAACTGGTCAGGGGTAATGTCGCCGTAGAATTTCTCCATCAGGGTGCAAAGGTTTCCGGCACCGCCGGAGAAGCCCGTCGCACCCAACAGCGTGTTCTCAAGGTCGATTCCCCATTCGGGAGCGTGATACTTGATGTAGCGCACAGAGCGCTGCAGGTCCATCACGATGTCTTCATTGTTGTAGGGCTCCACGCGCCGTTGCAGCACAAAACAGTTGTAGCCCAGATCCAGGAAAGCAGGAGCAACGCGATAGGCTTCGTTGGGGTTGCTTCGGGTGGTGTTGCCGCCGCCGGAGAGAACGATCAGCGTGCCCTTGGCCTGACTCTGGTCGCTCACCAGATAGGGCACCAGGAAGGGACGAAAGTCGGCATTATCATAGGAATCCACGGTAAAACCGGCCTCGACATTCTCCGTGGTCACGGGCATATCGTCGCCCCAGATATACAGCACCTCGCCGTCGATGCCCTCAAAGGGCTTCAGCTGCGCCTTAGCCAGGGCCGCCACAGCGTCGCGCGCTGCCGCGATCGTCGCTTTCTCCTCGTCGGTGAGATTGGCAGGGTCCATGGTCAGCAGCAGATTGCCGGAGGTCTGCGCCAGATCCCAGGCTTCCTCTTCAAAAAGCGTGGGATAATTGCGAACCATTTTATAGTTATAGATTTCCGCTTCCAGCAATTGTGCATAGTAGTCGGGGTCTGACTCTTCCAGATCCACCGTCTTGAAAGGCAGGTCGTTATAGGCTGTCTCAGCCACCGCAGAAAACGCCACCATGTTCATACAGAGAACCAGCGCCAAAACGAGCATGACAAACTTTTTCATGATTTATCCTCCTGTCCTTTTTTGATTGCCTGCCGGCTTGTTTTGCAAGATTCCCTCCTTTCGCAGCGCGCACCTGACAGGCCAACTCCTTTATGACTTATATTGTAGTGACCGGAATTCAGGAAAAATAGCAGAATAGAGACCAGAAAAATCAGGATAATGACATTTATCCAATTCAAGATATTTGTATCAAAAAGGAGGGGGAGGCATAGCGCCGCCTCCCCCTTTTGGTTTTCTGTGCTGCTTTGATGCGGAATGTTACCGCTGGACCCAGGCGTCCGGATTGATCTGATTCAGGAAGTTCTGGGCATCTCCCGCCATGAAACCAGAACGGTCAAACGTGACGATGGGCTCTCCCTCTTCAATGACGCCTTCCAGAATCTGCAGATCATCAAAGGCCGTGAAGTAAAGGTAGAATGCGTCCTCCGCTTCATTCATGGCGCAGGTGATATGTACGTCGCCAAAGGGCATGGTATAATCGAATTCCTGCATTTTAGTATACTGCTCTGGTACCTCCACGTCCAGCGCCACTTCCTGCTTCTCCATGCCGCCGGTAGCCATCAGCATGAAACGCGCCGCCATATCGATCCAGTATTCGGTGTTGTTTGAAGTGGAACCGACGCCAAAGCCGTGCCCAACATTAGCAAAAGTGTGCTCTTCTACTGTAGTCTTATCACGGAAGTACTCGGCCATGAACTGATTTCCTGAACCCACCAGAGTATCGTCTTCACCAATAGCAAAGAACATAGCCGGCAGATTTGGATTCTCACAGGCGAAATCCTCTGGACCTTCAGCCGTTACACCGATTGCTCCGCCGGGAGTAGCACCGTACATGATCAGCGCAACGTCCAGATCCGCACTGACCGCATCTACAGCGTCAGGTTGGTAGTCAGCGTCATAAATCGTCGGCTGCAAGTCGCCATACAAGTAGTAGATCTGCCCACAAATTGTCATACCGCCGCCCGAGAATCCCACAGCCGCCAGGCAATCCATTCCACCCAGGCCGTAGTCTTCCGCATGATACCGGATATAGCGAATCGCACGCTGCAAGTCCATCCAGATGTCTTCAGGAGCGTAGGGCGCCACACGGCGCTGGAGCACATAGCAGTTGAATCCCAGCTCGCCAAAGCGCTGGGCGATCGGCCAGCCTTCGCCCGAATTGTTGCGCTCGGAGTAGCCGCCGCCTGCGATGATGATCAGATTGCCCTTGGCTTCCTCCTGATTTTCCAGCAGATAGGGCGTCAGGAAAGGTACAAAGTCCGCGTTGTCGTAAGAGTCCACGGTAAATTCCAGAGAAGAGGGGTTTTCCTCAATGGTTGCGATATCCTCGCCCCAAATATACCAGATGGACTCCTCCAGCGGCTGCGACTGTACCAGCGCTTCACGCGCTGCGACGGCGTCGTCCACCATTTTCTTCTGTACATCCGCCAAATTCTCCGCGTCCAGGTCCATCAGCCCATTGGCCAGCGAGCAATAGGTTTCCCATGTGTCCTGCGTAAAGGTTGTGGGCAGATTGCGAACAAGCTTATAATTGTAGATTTCTGTTTCAATCGCTTCCTGGTAATAGTTGTCTGCTCCTGCCTCAGCTGCAATTTGCTGCAGCGGGACGTCGTTGGGAACGTTTTCGGCCATAGCGGATGCACTGAGAAGCATCAGGCCTGCCAAAAAACCGGACGCCACTTTTCGAAGAGAACGCAACATGAAAGGACCTCCTTTTTTTTCTAAAGTGCTTTGGCACTTGACATATTTATATTCTAATCGTCCTTTTTGAAGGGAAATAGTTAAATCATGACCATTTGATTGCACGATCCTGACCTTTCAGGAATCCAGCCATGGGCTGTGTTTTCAGTGCATAGTATGCAAAAAGCCTTCGGGGTCACTGGGGCTGTGCCCACGGAACGGAGCCTGTCCCAGCAGCTTTTTTACAGCAGCCTCAATCACGATATCACTGTTGCTATAAGCGTTGATATAGGTTCCAATCATGGGCACGTCCAATAAATGATAGGGATTGCCCAAGCTGAGGAACACTGTGGGCACCTCGTGCACAAACCAGGGGATATTGTTTCCCAGGCCAAAGAAGGTGTACCAGTTGATGCGGTTTGTGGTGCGATTGCTGACGTTTTCGATGTTTCCAACGTACAGTACGGCATCATACTTTGCCTTGAACTGTTCCACCGTATCCACCATCAAGGAACCGTCCTGCGCAATCCCCTCACGCACATAGGGAATCACGTGGAATCCCTGCTCGGACAGCAGCTGTGTGACCGTCTTTTCCACGCGCGCGTTGCTGGGAAAGTCCCCGAGAACCTCCAGCAGAAGGCGATTGTGCCTCTGCGGGTGCAGCGGAAGAAGGCTGTCCGTATCCTTGACCAGCGTTACCGATGCATCTGCGCAGTCGCGAGCCAGCCGCATATGTACCGGGCAGCCTATGACCCGCTGCGCCTCACCGGACGGAATCAGTGCATGTCTTTCCTGCTTCTCGTGCAGGCCAAGCGCCGCTTTCAATCCCAGAATCCGAATGACCGCTTCCTCCAGACGGGCTTCTGTGAGCACGCCCCGTTCCAGGCCCCGTTTCATGTATACGATGTCTTCCTGCAAATCCTTGTTGAAGAGGAACATGTCGCAGCCCGCCATGATACAGGACGGTACCGCGTCCTCACGCTTCATGGCGGAGCAAAAGCCTACCATGGGGGTGGCATCGGAGATGACCAGACCCTGGAAGCCAAGTTTCTCACGAAGCAACCGCGATATAAGCACAGGGGAAAGCGTGGCGGGCAGAGCGGCCTCCTGTGCCGTCGCGCCCAACGCCCTGGCATAGGCGGGAAGGGCGATATGCCCGGCCATGATGCTCAGCGTGCCCTCTTCAATTATGCCGGCATAAACCTTTCCAAAGGTCGCATCCCAGTCCTGTACTGAGAGAGTGTTTATGCTGGTCAGCAAATGCTGATCGCGCTCATCCACACCGTCGCCGGGGAAATGCTTTGCCGCAGTAGCGCATCCGGCACTTTGTGCGCCGCGGATATAGGCTCTCCCGCAGGCTTCCACCCGTTGGGGGTCGCTGCCAAAGGTACGCACGTTGGTAATGGGGTTATGGGCATTCATGTCGACATCCACATCAGGGGCAAAGGAAAAATTGCACCCAACGGCCGCCGCCTCCTTACAGGCTATCTCACCCAGATGCTCCGCGTTGCGGATGGGATCGTCCGTTGCAGCCACCTGCATATTGCAGCCGTAAGGCGTGCCTTCCAGCACCAGCCCGTTTCCACCGCATTCCAGATTTGCAGCCAGCAGCAATGGCACGCGGGTGTGTTCCTGCAGATACGTGTGAGCTTCGTGGATCTCTTTTGCAGGACCGGCACGGAACAGAATTCCACCCACATGCGCCTCCAGAAGGCGGTCCAGATCCTCGGGCCGAGGTGAGTAAGCAATGGGGAAAAAGAGCTGGCCTATTTTTTCATCTGTTGTCATCGCATCCAGGGTGCGCCGGACCCATGTGATATCCTGGTAATCCAGATAGAAGGGCGCCTTTTGCAATTGTTCTACGGTCATGGGGATAACCACCTCTCCATAGGGTGCTTGGTTAAAACCGTTTTTTCGTGCTGAGGGTGTGACAGGTAAATGCGTGAACGTAACGGGGGACGCCACGCAGCCTGCGTGTGCCTCGAGAATAAGAATTATGAGAAGCAAAAGTGCTGGCAGGCGATGCGCACGCCGCTTTCGACCGTAAAGTACAGTGCATGTACGCCGCTCACCGGCGTGAAGTTGGCTTTACAGTCGGTCCACGCTTCACTGTCAACTGAAATCCGCGCCACTTCTTCGCCTGCCGGATGATCCAGCCGCATGGTCAGGATGCCCTTCCCCCGAAGACGCATGGTAAGTTGCGTGCAATGCGGCGAAAAGTCCAGGTATTTATATCCAAACACCGCCCCCGGAAGAAGGTTTTCGATCCAGGTACCATAGCCGTCGGTGGCTTGTTCGTCTTTCATTCCCGTGTGGTAAGGAAGGGTGCTCTCGCCATCGGGAAGGGGCTTTAGCGGCAGCTTTTGCGTAGCATCCGGCCCCACCAGACAACAGGCGATGGTTGCCCGATACGTATTGTTGGCGGGTAACGGCCCTTGATTTAGCCCGCAGCTGGTGATTTCGGCCTGCTCAAAGGTGCCGTCCTCCCGCATTTTCAGCTCGTCTGCGCAGCCTTGTCGTGAAAACTGCCCGCCATGCGTGTGGCGGTGCCAGAATATATAATATTTCTCTCCTATTTTTGCGATGCTGCCATGGTTATTACCAATGTGATTCTGAGGTTCCTCACATCCGGCCCTGCCCAGGTCGGCGTTGGACACCAGCACACCCCGATAGGCAAATGGACCTTCCGGGGAGCGGCTCATACCATAGCAAAGCTCATGCTCCTGCAAACTGGAATAAATATGATAGTACCAGTCTCCATAGTGACGTATGCTGGATGCTTCAAAGAATGGATGCGTTTCATAGGAGGTTCCTTTGCAGGTTTCAATCCCGTTGGCGCACAAAAAGGGCTCGCCGGTCAGCGTGTGCATATCGTCCGCCAGCCGTACGCCCATGCCTCCCGGCAGGGGAGCATCCCCCATTTCAGGGAAGTGCACGGCTGGAGCGGAACCCATATAGAGGTATACGCCGCATTCGTCACAGAGCACGGCGGGATCAAACCAGCGTATATCCGGGGGTAATGTGCCATCTGCCCGCTTCACATGATCCAGAAATGAAAACGGCCCTTTTGGACGGTCGGCGACCGCTACGGAAATAACGTTGGAAAAATCCATGGAATAGTATAAATAGTATCGGCTGTCCTTGCCCTGGACGACATCCGGAGCAAACAGGAGATGAGGCAGGCCGGCGGCAACCCGATCGGGAATGCCGGGTATCGACGCATCTTTCTGCAGCGGCTCCTGTTCCTTGCGGTAAATTACCCCCTCATAGCGCCAGTTTCCCAAGTCGTCCACCGGCGCGCTCCAGCATACATAATCCAGCAGGCAAAATTCATCTCCTCCGTCCTCGTCATGACTGCCGTAAATATAGACGCGATCGCCAAATACGCGCGGTTCTCCATCGGGTATATGTTCCCACTCCGGCAGATAGGGATTAAAGGCCAGCTTTTTCATCGTTGTTCCTCCTTAAGTAGGTTCTGCCTGCTTATCCCTTCACAGCGCCAACGGCAATGCCTCTGACGAAGTATTCCTGGAAGAAGGGGTAGATGCAGACGATAGGCAGAATGCCAATGACCGCAATGGCCATGCGAATGGTGCTGGTGGGAAGGTCTGAAATCTTGACGCCGGAGGTGCTGTTGCTCGCAAGGAAGGAAATGTTTTCGTTAATGCGGTTGAGAATATTCTGAATGCTGTAGAGGGAGGTGTCGTTGAGGTAATACAGACCGTTTTGCCAATCGTTCCAGTAGGCGATTCCCATCAGCAGCCCCACGGTTGCAAGAATCGGCTTGGATAAAGGAAGGGCAATGCGATAGAAAATGTAAAATTCACTGGCCCCGTCGATCCTTGCCGCTTCGTAGAGCACGGTGGGGACGCCTGTGGCAAAATAGTTGCGGATAAGGATTACGTTGAATCCATTCATCAGCAAATTGGGGACGATCAGGGCCGCCAGCGTGTCCTTGATGTGAAAAACGTTGGTGTAGATCAGGTAAGTGGGTACCAGTCCGCCGTTAAAAAGCATGGTCAGGGTGACAAAGAAGGTCATAAAGTTGCGTCCGGGCAAATCGCTGTTGGCAAGCGAGTAGGCCAGCATGACCGAGATCAGCAGCCCCAGCGTCGTACCGATCAGCGTGACTACGATGGTGATCCCGTATGCCCGCAGCATGGTATCCTTTTCGTTGACAATATATTGATAGGCGTCCGTGGACCACTTGGAGGGAAAGAAAGAGAAACCCTCGGTGATGGCTACGTTGTTGTCCGTAAAAGAAGCGATAATCAGCAGAACAAACGGCACGATGGCCGCAAGCGTAAGAAGAATGAGCACCGCATGGGCGGATCTTGTCATGGCATGGTGATGATTCATGCGTGCTACCTCCTTTCAAAACAGCGATGATTCGGGACTCACTTTGCGGATGACACCGTTGGCCGCAAGGATAAACAGAAAGCCCACCACGGACTGGATGAAACCGGCCGCAGACGACATGCCGATGTTCGGCGTCTGCAGCAATGCGCGATAAACAAAAGTGTCAATGGTATCCGTTACTTCGTACAGCGCGCCCTGATTCATGGGCACCTGATAAAACAGGCCAAAATCCGATCGGAAGACCTGACCGAGCTGCAATATCATCAGCGTAATCATGGTTGGTTTCAGCAGGGGAATGGTGATGTTGCGGATCTGCTGCCATTTCGTCGCACCATCCAGCTCGGCGGCCTCATAATAATCCTGGCTGAAGCTGATAATGGATGAATAGTACAGGATCATATTGAAACCCAGGTTCTTCCACAGCTGAATAAACACCAGCAAAAAGGGCCAATATTTTGGCTCGCTGTACCAGTTGACACCGCTGCTACCCAGACGGCGGAGGAGGCCGTTGACAACCCCTGTGTTAGGACTCAAAAACACATAAGCCAGGTAAGATACGATGACCATGGACATCAGATACGGAAGCAGGATGCCGGTCTGGTAAACTTTAAGGGCCCGTTTCTGCCGGATCTCATTTAGAAAAATAGCCACTGTAACACCAACCACAATGCCGGCAAAAATAAACGCAAGGTTATACAGCAATGTGTTGCGAATGATCCGCCACGCGTTGTTGGATGTAAAAAGAAACTCAAAATTCTGCAGGCCGTTCCAGGGACTGTCCCAGATTCCCTTTCCGTAGTTGAAACGTTTAAAAGCCACCTGAAGGCCTGCCAGAGGCAGATAATTGTTGATGATCAGATAGACAATGCCCGGCAGGGCCATGATGTAGAAAGGCCAATATTTGACGACGCTGCGCGACACTTTCCTGCGCCTGGCAGCGGTATTTACCGTTGTTTGCATGCTTCTTTCCTCCATTTAGTAAGAGAGGGACATCTTTCGATGCCCCTCTTTCCCACAGGTCCCAGGGATTACTGATTCGCCATCCATTCATTCAACTGGCGCTGATTCTCTTCGATGATTCGGGAGAGCCCGGCCTTTTCCAGCTCCTCGTTCAGCGTGGCAATCGCTGCATCCACATCGTCCACCATGCCGCACTCCAGCGCGGGCAGATACTGGGTGATAACGGTCGTTACGGCAGCGACTTCCGTAGCCACATTCTCACTGTTGAAAGAGTAGCCCAGCGTAAGGGAGTTCATGGCATTTTCGTTGAAGGCAGCCAGTTCCTCATAGATTTCGGGGGTAGCGGGCTCCCACTGATATACTTTCATCTGGTCGCCGAAGCGGCTGAAGATGCGTGCATAGCCGGGGGCGGCAGGGTCCACACCGTCCGCGTAGGTCACGATGCCTTCGCCACTGAACTGATAGTTGAGCCCCTCGATGCCATTGGAGAGCAGGTTGGCCACTTCTGCATTGGCAAACATCAGGTTCAGGAAGGCCATCGCTTTTTCGGGATTTTCGCAGGTGACGGGGATGCCCCACATACGCTCCTGCAATCCGCTGGTCGAATTCACGGGTTTGGTGATTTCCGCCATGCCAATGGGGAACGTGTAATTGGCCTGCTGGGTGGGGGCTTCCAGAGGCGAATAATTCGTGGTCATGCCAAACACGGTGCCGGAGGCAATATATTCGTTGGCCAGAATGCCGCTGGTCATGGAATCGTTGGGAACATAGCCCTTATCCACCCAATCCTTGTGACGCAGGGCATATTCGCGGAATTGTTCAGTGGCGAAGAGATTTACGATATCGGTGTTCTCATACTGGTTCAGCGTAACGCCATAGGCGTACATGGCGCTGCCGTAGTTTTCCAGGTTGTAGTCGTAGAGCACATTGGAGGTTTCGCCGTTTCCGAAGCAGGTACCGTAGATCTGAGGCTTCTGTGCCTGAATGTCCGCAAAGATTTCCGCCAGCTGATCTACCGTTACGGGATTCGGCACGGTGATACCCAGCTCATCCGCCATCTGTTTGTTGTAGATAAATCCGCCGGACTGTGCAGGATAGGCATCTGCAGGAATGGCATAAAGCGTGCCATTCACCTTGCCGGCCTCCAGCTTGTCGCCAAAAAGGGCCTGAATGTCAGCGCCCTGGCTGGCCAGCAGCTCATCCAGAGGGAGAAGCATGCCGTCCACCGCCATGTTTACCATAGGCATTGTCAGGCCGGCCATTACCAGGTCGATTTTTTCTCCGCCGGCAATCATCATGCTGATCTTCTGCGCGTGCTCCGGAATACCCACGTTGAGGATTTTGACGCTTACATTGATAGCGGGAACTGTGATGGCGTTGATGGCTTCCTCAATGGCCGGAATATCGGCATATTCGGCACCAAAGGTCACGGTCTCAATCACCACTTCATAAGGTTCCTCCGCGTAGGAAAAAGAAACGAGTCCAAAAATCAGGGAGAGGGCAAGTAGCAAAGACGCGAGTTTTTTCATGGCTGCCATCCTTTCTTGGGATTGTTGATGGCCTTATTATAGTGAAGCGCACTTTGAAGATATAGAAGAATAATGACCACAAATTTACGGTTCATGACATCTTTTTTGCATCCCGTCTGCTGCGTGCCTCGGGCAAAAAGATATCCACCTGCGCGCCTCCCTTGGGAGCATTGCAGAAGGAAAGCCCGGCATTGTGTCCGTAGAGCAGTTCCAGGCGCTCGATGGTATTCTGGATGCCCAGCCCCAGCCCTTCCTGGCGCACCCTGGTCTGCTGGAACAGCCGGATTTTTTCCAGCACATCATCCGGATAGCCTGTTCCCGTATCATGAATGCTGATATGAAGCTGTTCCTTGGCCATCTCAATGCGTACTTTCACGTGGTTCACCATACCGATAACCAGCGAATGCTTGATCGCATTTTCCGCAAAGGTCTGGATGACAATGGGTGGAATCAGCATTTCCAGCAGTTCCTCCGGGCACTGGATGTCATAGGTGAAATTGTCCGGATAGCGAATCTGCTGCAGCTGGAAATAATTTTTCACATGCTCCAGCTCTGCCTCCACGGGCACCAACGGTTCACTGATGTGCGCGACATAGCGGAAATAGCGTGACAGGCACAAGAGCGTTTTTATCATCAATGGATACTGATCCGGCTCCATTGAGTACACTAAATTTAATGTGTTCAGAACGAAATGAGGCTGCATCTGCTGGGTTAAATATCGGATGCGGATTCGTTCGCTTTCCAGCTGCGAGGTATAAGCTTTGGCTTCTGCGTTGGCCACGGCCTCAATGGATCTGTTAAACTGACGGTTCAGTTGGTCAAATTCATAGGAGGTGGCTTTTGTTGGAATGCGGTATTTCGTATTTCCCCTGTCGATTTCCTCAATAGCGGTGGTCAGTTCCCTGAGAGGAGAAAAAATGAGACGCCGCAGCGCAAGCCAGCTCAGCGGGATGATCAGAAGCGTAAGATAGGCGAGCAGCTGCAAAAGCTGAACCGTCTGGGGCAGCGCCACGGCCTGGTCAGCCAGCGTCTGCCTTATGATATAGCCTGTGTCTTCAATGGGTACGTCGATAACGTGTCCCCAGGCAGGCATTTCAGCTCCTGCAGGGAGAATATCAAAAGTCCTCATATCGCTTTCGTTGAGTCCCAGCTCGGTCCATAGCGCATCCACTTGTACCCAGGCTCCATAGCACAGATCTCGCCGGACAACGTTAAATAGAAGAAGCTGTCCCATGGGACTTTCTAGAAACTGCCAACCCTTTATCTGCGTAAAGGGTTCCGCAGTGCTTTTGAGCTGCTCTTTGAACCAGGTGCTGCTTTGATAGTTTTGGCTCCGAACGCCGAAAATGAAAACATCGGCCGTCTGTCCATAGACGTAATACCCAGTAACTGCCGGATACTGAAACTGCCAGTTTTTCATGGAGGTGCTGATTTCGTTCTGACATCTGACGGCCTCATATTGCCGCTCATCTTGCAAAGCTTCGACGCTGGTGCCCATATCCACCAAATAGGAGCTTCCCAGACTGGTGATTCTCTCCTGCGCCTGGGCAAGCTGCCGCGTTATCTCATCCGCATACATCACCTGAACCTGCCTGTATTCCCTGAGGATGCTGCTCAGCGTGAAATCTTTCAAATAGTTGGTTATGTAAAGCGTTATGACGCTGACCAGCATAAATCCCAATACGATAGTAGAAAATAGACGCAATGTGAGTGAGGGCACATGGGATTCTCTGGGCATATGAATCGCTCCCGTCAGCTTTTTGATTTTTATCATAATCCCTTTTTTCGGGGTTGCCAAGATCCCATGTCATAATCTTATGAAAAGAGGTCATTTTTGTGCGATTCCGGCAAAACAGGGTCTGTGCTATAATGAAACAAGGAGGATGGCCATGAAAGTTTTAATTGTGGATGACGAAGCCTACGCCGTAAATGCTTTAACGAACCGGATTGACTGGAACGGCTTCGGCTTTGGAACGCCGCTTTCCGCCCGATCCATGGCACAGGCCCAGAGCGTTTTTCTTAATGAAAAAATCGATCTGCTTTTGTGCGATATTGAAATGCCGCAAGGGTCGGGACTGGATCTTTTTGAGTGGGTTAAGGCATATTATCCCCGGACGGAATGTATTTTTGTTACCTGCCACGACGAGTACTCTTACCTCAGGTCGGCCATGCAGCTGGGAAGCTGCGATTATATTCTCAAACCGGTGGATTATGACCAGCTGAAGGAAACGCTTAAAGAGATCGTCCAGCGGATTGCCCGGCGAGAGCAGTCTGCTTCCCGGCAGCGTAACGATGATCCCATGCCTTTTCATGCGCCTGGCGCATCATCCAACAACCCGTATATCGCCAGCATTATTACCTACATTTCAGCTCATCTGACCGAACCGATTGCGATTGCGGATCTGGCGGAGGTCCTGCATTTGAATCCTCAATATGTAATGCGGCTGTTCAAAAAAGAGATGGGATGTCCAATCCTGCAGTATATTACGGCCCAACGCATTGCCCTGTCCGTTCGCTATCTGGAAGAAACCAACATTTCCGTAACCGACGTTGCCGTCTTATGCGGTTTTGACAATTATTCATACTTTACGCGGATCTTCAAACGTTTCACAAACGAAACCCCCTTGAATTACCGTAAAACCGCTCGCGGCAAGAGGTAAATTGCCGGCTTTGCAATGCATCTGGTCATGATTCTATCAATTTTGGTCATCATTTTACTTTTTGTTTCCGGCACGAATGTTTTATGATAAAGGAAAGAGACGGAAACGCGGCATGCGGAAGATGGCCATTACCTGTGTATGCGGATCTGCTCTACGATTTTTATGAAGGAGATTTGAAAGATGAAAAAGATCAGCATGCTTTCCTTTATCCTGGTCTTTGCCCTGCTGCTGGCTGTATGCGGCTGCGCGATTGCGGAAAACGCGCCGCTGAACGATGTTCCCTGTCAGACGGTCACCCTGGCGGAAGATGATCCCGACTATTTTAAAGAACTGTGGGCGGCGGAACTATATAACTACAAGATGATTCGAAATTTCACCACCATGTATGAAGAAGCCGGCTGGGATGCTTACCGCGACAAGTGCGTCAATCTGGACCGCATGGACCCAGAGGCTTTGACCGAGGAGGATCAGCAGGTTATCCTCAATGCCAAGGCGGCCCGCGAGGCACTGGTTCAGCTGATACCCTATGACGAGGAAGTTCTGCTGATCTGGGGCGAAGACATGCCCGTTCTCACGGAGAATGTGGAGAGCCAGTTTACCGCAGAGTCTCAGGACAATGCGGATTTCCGCCCCTTCCTCATCCCGTATCTGATGGATGATCCCAGTCAGGCCAAGGGCAATCTGATTCTCATCTCCGGCGGCGGCAATTATCTCCGCGGCACGGAGGCTCAGGATGTGGCCCCCGTATTTGTGGAACTGGGGTATAACTGCTTTTTGCTTCATCGCCGCGTGGCGCCCTACAGCCCCGATGAAATCGCCATGGACCTGCAGCGCGCCATTCGCTATGTAAAATACCATGGCGAGGCCTGGGGACTTGGCGGACTGGATGTGGTCGGTGCTGCGGGTTTCTCCGGCGGCGGCGGAAATGTCTGCACCGTCATTGAAAAGTATTATGGCGATATTACGCCTGACCAGTTTGATCCCGATTATGTATGCGATGAAATTGACGCCGTAAACAGTGATATGCAGATTGCCATGCCGATCTACAGCGCGCGTGCGCTGGAGACGGAAAACCCCAATATTCCGCATCTGTTTATCGCGGTTGGCGAAGCGGACAACTTTGAGGGCAGCATCGCCATGTTCCAGTGGGCGCAGGGGCTTGGCCTGCATCCGGAGCTGCATATCTTCGGAAACGTCGTGCATGGATTCGGCCCCGGAACCGTTGGCACCAGCTCCACTACCTGGACCGAAGCTGCTGACCTGTACATCCAGCACAACCTGCTCAAGATGGAAAAGTATGAAACCATCCCCGAAGAATACACCTTAAAGCAAACCGTTCTGGTGACTTGGTTCCCCAAGGATGTAGGCGATGTTCCCGTAGATGTCTATGTCAACAGCGACCATAGCAAGTTCTTCCTTTCCTTCTACAGCTGGGGTGACGATATTCAGGTGGAAGGAATTCTGGTTGGCGACAATGTGGCGGGCGTGACCTTTGACAGCGTGGGATTCTTTACTGAGGATGCACCTAAAATGTGGGCGCTGACTGACCCCAACGCGTGGACGCCTGTCAAATAACTGAGCAATACAGTTGCTGCGGCAAGAGACATCTTTGATTTTCATTGGTTACAAGGCTCGTAATTCTTATGAATTATGGGCCTTGTCTTATGAAATGGCTCGTTTTATATGCCATGAATACATGTGTGTATATGTCGCCGTCTTCAAATGGCTGGAATTAACTATGATTTTTCGTCGCAAGTGGGGTTCACTGGCAGAGCTGCAGAAAAGATGGAAAGTATGAATCAACATATATATAGAAGGCATTTTGTATGTGCGTCAGGCCGCGTCGCGCAAGGCGGGCGGGCAGGGAATCCGCTATGTGTGCGAGGTGGAGGGCAGCATCGCCGTGCTGTTCCACGACGAGCCGTACTGGTTTATAGAGCAGGAAGAGAGCGTGTCGAAAGCCTGACAAAAAGCGCTAACAGGCGCGTAGCAGGCACAATGTGCCTATCTGGGGGTTGGGGATGCCCCAATCAGCAATCAGCCGGTTTTGCGTCAGGGCAGAACCGGCTGATTTTTGCAGTTCCTTATAAGGACTGCCCTGCTTTCTACGATTGTATTAAGCATTATGACCCTTAGCTTTTTGAAAAACGGCGACCAATCGTGACATGGCGCATATACCTAATGCAACACAAAATGCTTGAAGGTATTCGTTTTTTCCCCAAAGTGCAATAGCCATCAGGCATATCCCTTGAACCAGCAGCGCTCCTCTCGACCGTTTGCAAAGGATATCATGTTTTGCCTGCAGGTATTCTTTATTCTTATGGAGTACAAGCGGGTATTTTATCATAAACATCAGTCCGACAGTCCCCAGAATACAGTATACCCATTGGTTGAATGGCAGCAGAAACGTTGCAAGGCAGCCCAGCAGTCCCAACACCATTGTTATAAAACAATTCAAATGGGTTGAGGCATGAAAGCCGCCGCCAAGCGTTTGATTGACATAGAATAGCGAGATGATTATCACCGTTTCAATTCCTTGACCCAGCACACAGCCTATCAATACCAACCCTGCTGTGCTCAGAAACGTGTATAGGGCAGCATCGAACCCATAAACATACGCTTCATGATCTGCGGCAGGTATGATCGTTCTTTTCTCCAATGCCCTAACGATCATTTCTGCAAATTTATGCATTGCGCATCCCCCTCTCGAAGCGGATAAGGCAGCGTGATCGTAGCAACAAAGGTGTCACCCGGTGTTTCAAAAGTGCAAAATCCATCCGCATTTTTAGCGATCATTTCAATGCTGCGGATGCCAAACCCGTGAACGGCGGCGTCATGCCGTTTCGAGGTTATGAACTTCGTAGAATGACGCCTGATGGTTTCTTTCGCCATTGAGTTTTCACATCGAATGATAAACGTGTCCCACATCCGACAGAATTTCAAATGGATCTGCCGTGGCTGACTTGGATCAGAGATTCGGTGAATCCCTTCAATCGCGTTGTCAAGCAAATTTCCGACAATGGTGCAAAAATCAACATCGTTGATCGGCAAATCGCTTAGCGGATACTGTTCCAAGAAAAGCTCGATATGGTTTTGTTTGAAAGCCAGCAGCTTCGCTGTCAACAATGCGTCTACGGCAACGGAACCCGTCACATAAACCTCCGATCCTTCTATCTTATTCTCATATTCCGCTAAATACTTTTTGGCAGCTTCGGAATTTCCCTGCGCGACCAATTGCTCGATCGCCTGGAGCTGATGCTTCAGATCATGTTGGCGCGCGATGGTATCCTGATAGATGTCAGTGAGCGTCTGTTGATGCTGGCGGGTCATCTGCGCATGCTTGAGCGCGATCTGACTTTGATTTTCTCTTTGAACAACGTCCGTCATCGTATGGTATAAAAGGACGGATAGAACGGAGCATGATATCATAGCGCCGTAGGCGGCGAATATATGCCAATCCGTATTCCACAATGCGGAAACCTGCATTGAAAACAGCATTTCGATCGAAAAGAAAACCGCGATATTCGTGCCAAGGAAATAGAGCAACGCCGGAACCGCCAGGGGATAATCCGCCTTTCTCATTATGCGAGAAAATACAAAGAAAACAAGGAAAAGGACCAGATTGGTGGAGAGGACAAAGATCACGCGAAGAGCGCCTGCTTCCATGAGCATCTCGTGGGTCGCAGAGGTCAACGCTTGACATGCCGCCATCATAAGTCCCACGGTTGTGACAACGATTACCTCTTTCACCATGACCCATAGCGCCAGGACATACCAGCGCTTGTCCGATACGTAACGCAAATAAACAAAGAAAATAATGGCGTTTATGCTGTCTGTAACAGCGATGTCAAAGAATAAATATAACGTTAGAAACGCAGTGCAAGCCGCTACACAAAGGCAGTCTGCGATCTTAACGGTGTTCTCAACAGGAACGCATCTCTTAAGAAAATACACACAGATAATAGATTGATATAGGTTGATGGAGATCTCAAAGAGCATCCATCCAATTGTCACGATGCATTCCTCCCTTGCGCTCAGGCATTACCCCTTGTTGCCCATATAGTACCAATCATATTTTTTCTTAAATGCCGCGGCAAAGGTTTGGGAAATAGGGACTGTATCGCGATTGGACAGCGTTAAGCTGTCTCGTGTGTATCGGCGGATGTGGTCCAAATTGACAATATAGCTTCGGTGACATTGGCAGAAAAGTTGCTGAGGCAGTTGTGCAGCAAAGTCGCGCAGTCTGGCGCGTACTTCCGGTTTTTCCCCGGAGTGCTGAAGCGTCAGATATAAATAATGGGATCGTATCTCAACATAAATGATGTCCGAGAAAGGTAGAACCAGCCGCCGATCCCTACAAAGAACAGATATTTTATCTTTAGACAGCAACGAAAAATGGCGATACGCTATCTCCATACAGTCGTAAATGTCTTCTCTACAGATAGGCTTCTTTAGATAGCGTAACGCATTCACGACGTATCCCTCATATACATAATCCGCGTAATTCGTTACGAATACAATGGAAACGGTTTGGTCATGTTGCCGGATTTTCTTTGCAAGCGCCATGCCGCTTAATTCACCTGGAATTTGGATATCCAAAAAAAGCAGTTCCGCCGATAAACCACCCTCCCAGCTCGCCAGGAGATCTTCCGACGAATCAAAGCAGATGCAGGAAACGTCCTGATGATTTGTGGCTTCTTTCCATTCCTCTATAGCATTGCAAAGGGCTTCCTGAAAGCAGCGCTCGTCCTCGCATATGATAACACGCATCAGCACAGCCTCCTTGCAACATATTTGCAATCCTGGCTATACCATATTACATGATAGTCATATTGTCAACGTTATGAAAGGCATGACGGCCAAATCGAAAAAGCGAACCCCCCTGAATCTATTCGGAAAATTTTGAGGCATTGATATACGCTTAAAACATTGCTACGATTTTAATTCTTTCAGGTTCGGACAGGTCATCTAAGACCAGCGCATTATTGTATGTGTTGCAAAGCAGATAATCAGCGTTGACCATAAACAATTTGCAAAGCTGGATAATATTAGCCGCCGAAGGTGTGGTATCCCCAATCTCCCAGTGATAAACCGTCTTTGGATCGACTTTCAGATGCTTGGCAAGAGATTCTTGATTCAATCTCCGGGATTCGCGCAGCTCCTTCATTCGTGCACAAATTGCATTATTCATATCTTTCACTTAGTTCACCCCATATTTATCCTACTTCCTTCCTGATCGGAACATCTTCCCGTTTATTACGTAAATATTTCCTGATTGCTCTGCCAAAATTCCCATTCTGCGCCAAATAAGACCCATTTCGCGCCACAAACGGTTAGGGCGGTTTTAAGATGATATAATTCAGTTAACGCAAAGGAAAAGGAGGAAAGCATAATGGAAGCATTGCTGACGCTCATTGCCAATTTCATCTATCAGTATGGTGTAACTTGTGCGGGAGCTCCGAGTTTTCATGGTTCGTATGAAGCACCCGTTCCCAGTCAGCTTCGTAAGCAGGATTAAATGAAGCTCTGGGAGCATTCGTGAATCGCTGAAAAGGGATGGTTCCCTTGGGGGTAGATATTTCATGTCGTCCCAGCGTTAATTCGTAACCCTTATTCTTGAAAAGAGAAAGAAGGCTTTACGCATGAAGAAACTGGTTGCGGTTGTTTTGGCTCTCGTTCTGGTTCTCTCGGTGGCAAGTGCAGCAATGGCTGTCCCGTTCCATATCGTCACCGACAGTACAAGCATCTTCAAGGTTGGTACTGCTAAATTTGCAAGGAAGAGCAACTCTTGGTACGTCTCTTACGATTTGTCTGCCAGCAACGTCGCGCCCGACCATCGTGCTGTCGCACGTGTTCATAAAGGCGTAGATGCCGCCAGCGCTACTTGGGTGTATGATGGGGTCAGTTCTTCCTCACACCCGTATTATTCTAACGCTGTGGTAGGCCAGGTAACTCTTGATTTCCGAGGGCGCCTTGACAATACGGCATCAGGTTTGCTGGAGTTCCACGGCAATTTCCAGAACTAAATGCATGTAGTATATAAAGAATACGAAGGCAACCAATTCCTAATTAGGTAGCCGTGTAATTTGCCAGAATAGACAGCACAGGCTGTTTATCTTGGCAAATTATGCATTTCTCTTTATGGCAAAAATACGGGAGTGTGAATAAAGTGTTCAAGAAACTGGTCAGTTTGCTCATTGGAATATGCCTGCTGCTGGGCACAACCGCTATGGCGGCGAAAGAGGAACAACCTATCCCTGAACGATTTGCATCTGTAATGGAAGTGTGCAACGCAACTACCGCTGAAGAAATGCATCAACATTTGATCGACTATATCAACGCAACATGGGCCGATTATTATACAACATCAAATTTGCCGTTTCCTGTCCGCTTTGGCGGAACGACAGAAGACCTGATTGCTGACAAGCGAAATTGGGCAATGGCAGTCGTGTCCACGAAGGATGTGGATATACAGAAGCTGCTGGATAGCAACATGATCAAGCATTGGAGCTTTTCGGCATTAGACCCTTCCGTTCTGTCCTTACGGCTGATCCCGCCCGCCCTGAGACCGTATCGGCCCAAGGATCTGACGCAATCGTATGACATTTTCTATTTTGATTACGATGCTCAGACTGACGATGCGACCGTTCTGATTTTTAATGAAAACTACCCCATAACAGAAACTCTATTTGCCAGAGCACTGCTGGATATGCGCTCAACGGAGCAGAAGCGTGCTATGGAAGGCATTGCCCGAGTAAGCGGCTGGACGGTCGAGGAGCTCATTGCAAAGCCGAAGGATTGGGATGTCGCCGAGGTATTGGTTCCTTATCCTGATGGGCTGGAACCGCTTGACCAAGCCGGAATGTTGCTTGATTTATCCCAAAGCGATTATCTTGCTTCTCGCGAATCCGTTGACCATATATCGGATTGGTGGACGGAGGGACCAAATGGTATTTACAGCGCGGACAAGCGATTCATTGGGGCTCCCGTCTTTCCTTTTACGCTGTTTGACAAGGAGGACCACGCGCTGATACTCATCGTCAACGCCAAGAGCGACTATGCGGACGCTGCGCTCCGTTATGCGGAGTACTGTATCAAAGGGATGGATGACGTGATGTTTTCTGATATAGATGCATGGGAAAGTCTCGCCCTGGAGTATTCGACGGAGCTTTGGCAGTAAAGCGTTCAAGTTCTAATCATCAATTTCGGCCTTTCCATTGCACATGTCAATCATAGACATGTTCAGTGATAGCGCCATCCGAAAACCAAAGGGGGGGATCAGTCATGAGAAGAATATGCTTTATGGTAGCAATTTGCCTGACAATCCTATTTCAATCATCTGCGATAGGCGAAACAGAATTGTTTTTTGAAGGCAGTGACCAAAACAGTGCCGCCTATCAAAAGTTTACAAAATCCCATCCTGAGTGCATTGTAAATACGGAAACAAATATCTATCGATCTACCAATGAGATCATCAGCGCTTTGTTAACTGGCGAGTTTCCGTATGATACCTTCGTTATGACAACCACCAGCTTCGATATAAAGAAGCTCATGGATAAGGGGTATTGTGCTGCTTTGTCGGAAAGTCCTGTGATACAAAAAGAATCGGAGCAGATGTATGAACCTATCCAGCAGCAGTTAATATATGAAGGAAAACTTTATGGCGCTCCATTTTATTGTTATATTGGGTACTATGCATATCGTCCAGACGCATGGGCGACGGCCGGCCTTACGCAAGAGGATGTGCCAACTTCTTTTACAGAGTTGCTGGATTTTCTTGAAGCATGGGTGGAGCGCATTATAGATGAGCCTGAGGACGACATCAGCGTTTGCAACGCCTTCGCCAGCGAAGCGTATGGCGAAGATAGTTACATAAGCTATCTTGTTGATCGCCTTATTCAGAATTATATTATGGATTATAATTTTGCGAATAAGCCTTTGCGTTTCGAAACTCCACTTTTTAGAAGTCTACTGGAACGCTGCCAGAAAATTGGGACAGATTTATACTTATACGAACCAAGGGCCAAAGGTGATCTGGCGCTCTTTGAGGACTTGCACGGCATGCGAGATCTGGCGTATCTCGTCCCTTTGCGTATGACAAATGAGCAACCTGTTCTGATCAAAGCATCGCTATATACAGGGTTTCTCAATGCGCGCAGTCAGCATCAAGAGCTTGCAACAGAATACTTGGAAGCTGTCGTTACCAGCATTGCCCCGGAAATGGGCGCATATTTGTATCGAGATGCAGAACCTGTGGAAAATCCTGATTTTAGACGGGCCATGGATAAGCTTCAGGCTGAAATTGACGAGGCTGAAGAAAAACTTGCTACCAGCAAGGAAATGGAACCGGTTGAGCGCAACACATTACAGGATCAAGTGGATGTGATGAAACGCGAGTGGGAGCAAATGTCCATGTCAGAAGAACGATATCTTGTCTCAGAAAACGATTTGAGGCTGTATCGTAACTATGGTGACAATCTATATTTTCAAGCGCCAAGCATCTTCGACCCGTCCACAGAGGATGGCCAAAATATGAAACAGTTGCGGGACAGATTCTGTGCGGGTAATCTATCGGCGGATCAATTCATCAGTCGTCTTGATGAACTGGCCTGGACTCTTGAACAGGAAGGAAACCAATAGCAGGCTCTTTTCGGCATGTTGATTACAAGTTGGGATGATTGCAGATACTATTGGAAGAAGGGGCGAGAGTCGCATGAAGGATAACAACATCAGGAAAGCGGCACTGATAATTATATTTCTACTTTGCTTTCCATTGGCAGCATTTGCTGCCGAAAATACGAATGCTGATGATGACAGTTATCTTGCCCGGTACATGACGCGATATGATTATGTTCTTCCTCAAACGATTATAGACCAGATTCAAGTATACTTTACGCCACAGGAAGCAGACTGCGACCTTATACGAGTGAGGTTTGATGAAATTCTTTATGATGGACAATGGATGTATACATCGGCTTCTGTGTGGCCACAAAACCCTGATGAAGTTATCGTCATGCCGGGCGATGTTCAGAAAAACGATCTGCTTACCGGCTCATATGATGAAAAGCCGCAAAGCAATATGCGTTCGTTCGAGTCCGTTGCAAAAGAAGATGGCAAACAACTTTTGTGTGTATATGCCTATATAAAAGAGTTTGACGACATAGGTGAATACTTTTTGGATCATTTTCAAAAGGCTAACGGCGTGTCTGTTCTTATGAGCGGCGCACGTATGGCTGGTGGGAGCAAGGCGATCAAGGCAACGTGGTCGATCAAAGTATACGACGTAAATTTGGAAACTGGTAAATACAGCCTTCTAAACGAATACTTCTTTCCTATGAAAATTCGGCCTTTGCAACCATATGCAGAGCGGACATATCGCGTAGTCAACGGGGAGAGAGATCTGTTTGAGAGTGTTGTATTGGCTTATACGCCACTCAATACCTATGTTTTTCCTCAGTGGAAAGAAAAGCAGGATCAACCGCGTTTTTCGATTGTTTTGGTTGATGCGAATGACACGCCATTCCCTCAAGGGGTGCCGTTGGCAGCAAATACATATGTATTAGACACCCTTCCTAGCGAGATCTTCCTGATCGTCTCGGATTATCATACCGGTGAAACGTTGAGCCGAGTCGCACTGGTCGCAGATTCATGCTCATTATCAACCGGGCAGCTCGACAATGAGTAGGAAGCAATAAGGTGTTTGTGTACTCTGTGTGGTCAGCGAAGTGGATATCCTTCGTGTGTAGCGCGCAATCGTGCTGGACGGAGCGGCCTAGGTGGCCGGCGTAATACGCGAAGGACGCAGAAATGGGGAAAGCGGACGGTTATGGTCTCTGTTGAACGAAAGCGTCGTTGCCGCGACGCATGCCACATGGAGCTGGCGGGCGGCCTAATTCTGTGTGGAATGCTCACGGCAGCCATCAGGTTTCTGCTGCCCCGCTTTTGACCAGCTATGCAAAAGTCGCTCCTCTGCTGAAGCGGTATGAAAGCGGCTGATATCCATTTGCCATCGCATCCAGACGACGAACGCAGAGAGATGGCCTTGCCGAAGGCACACATGAAAGCCCATTACAAAGAACCCTTTTGGGCGCGCTGCCTGGTTTGCGGAAACAAGACCCGCACCAAGGTACGGGCGGACACGGTGATGGTCAACTTTCCACTCTGTTGCCCCAAATGCAAGAAAGAAACCTTGGTTACTATTGCACAGCTCAAAATGATGCCAATCGAAGAAATGGCCCCATAACGCTGAGAGTCTGCTGTCCTTTGGGGAACGGCAGGCTTTTCTGATTTCGGGCAATCCCCCCCACTTTTCGCGGCGTTCTTTTCGTGCAGAATCTTTAACACCGACTCGACAACCGGCAAAAGCGCCTCAGCCAGCGCTTCGTCGCATGCCTCAACAGCGAGGCGCTGGTGGCGGATCGCATGGTGTTTCCGCCCCATTTTGGGGTAAAAAACCTCCCTGGCGTCTATTTGAAGTTCCCGTACCGGCGGAAAGAGGATTTGCATCTTGGGATTTCCTTTGTAATTTTCGATGTTCAGAACGGAGCGCGCATCCGCGCCAATCCGCCCCGCAACCTGGCGCTGAGTGAGATTTATTTCAGCCCGCGCTTTTTTCGCGGCATCGCCCAAGGGCCTGGCAAAGGGTTGCATCGCAATTTACCTCATTTCTATTCTAACCTGCCTTCCCTTTCAGACAAATGCATGAAATTTCATCTCTTATATGGGCTTCCATACACCATCTATACGCTATCAAAAGCATAGTGCGGCTTCCAGGAGGATGGATTTTAGCGTTTCATAGGACGAACAAACACCCTTGCGAATGAACCGCACTACACTTTTTCCCCGCGCCACCTCAAGCCTGGATGCCGTTCGCCTCCCAGACTCCCCTTTCATGTTTTCCATCTGCGAAACGAACGGGGAGTCACACATGGTAAAGGTGAATTTACACGCATTTTATCCGTTCTATGATCAAGATTGCCTGATAGGGGTCTCAGATGAAGTGGCCGCGGCGCTACAATTCTTTGAAAGGCAGGAGGCATCCTATCAAAGGCGGACAAGACGCTACAAGGCGTATTATTCGCTGGATCGCGAGGATGGTGTTGAAAAGAACGCCCTTGTTTTGCCCCTATCCCCAGAGGAGATTTATGAGCAGAAGGCAGCAAGAGAACGACTGCACGCGGCAGTAAACGCTCTTTCCGGTAAGCAAATCAAGCGAATTCATGCTTATTTCTTTTTAGGGATGAGCATAGCCGAGATTGCCGGCAGAGAAGGCGTAAGCAGGAATGTTGTTGGGAAAAGCATCCGAGGCGGCCTAAAGCGATTAGAAAGAATATTGAAAAATCAGGAGTAAGGGGATGGATTTTCCTTAAAAATTGTCCTGATTATTGAAGGGATCAAAAATGCGTCCCTGACGCACCTTGACAATCGAATACGCGGTGTTACAGGTACAATCCCCCGCGCGGCGGAGCGGCGAACGGGGCGGCGCGACGATGGCGCAGGCCGGAGCGATTCACGCATCTCGTTGACCCTGCCGTGGCAGGCAGGTGCGCGACGATGCCGCGCGGGGACAATGAGACTTCCACTACGGCCTCCCACTGACTTGAGGGGGAGTCCCTGCGGTATGCGCCCGTCCGGGGGACGGCGGTACAGGCGGGGCTATGTTGCGGATGGAGCCGTCCGCAGCCTGTGACATCCCCAGGGCCAGCGGGAAGCCTGCCGGGGTGCAGGGCAAATACGGCGAATTCCCGCCTCCGATTCATTTGTCATGATTCTGTTTTGAGAAAAGGGGGATGGATATGGCCCGAATGCCAGACGGCCGTACCCTTCGGCACTGCCCGGATGTTATGGACATCACGGAGATGTGCCGCGTATTGGACATCAGCACCAAGACCGGCTATCGGTTGCTGAAAAACGGAGACATTTCGTCATTGAAGATCGGCAGGGCCTATCGGATTCCCAAAGCCCATCTCCTGGCGTATCTCAAGATTAGAAAAGTAAGCGGGCTATGGTAGCCCCTCCATAACCTTGCCGCCCGCATGCGCCGGTGCTATGCTTGGTCTGTCAACGGCAGGAATCCAAGCTGCAAGAAGGAGGGACAACCATGATCGCAGGACACCTGCAAGAAAAAAAGGGATTGTACTACATGGTCCTGAGCTACAAGGACAAAAGCGGGAAACGGGTATCAAAATGGCTGCCGACGGGATTGCCCGTGAAAGGGAACAAAAAACGCGCCGAAGACATGCTGATGGCCGCCCGCGCCGAATTTGTGGCGGGAGAAGCCGCTATTGACCGCGATATGCCGTTTTCCAGCTATCTCGTCCAATGGATGGAGATCGCGCGGAGCACCTTAAAGCCCAACACGGCTGCCGGGTATTCGGGCATGATTCAGAATCCGATTGCACCGTACTTTCAGCAGCGGGGCATCACGCTGGGCGGATTGCAGGCGGTAGACATCCAGATGTTCTACACCGATCAGCTCAAGCGTGTATCCGCCAATACTGTCATCCACTACCACGCGATCATCCACAGGGCGCTCAAGTACGCTGTCAAGACAGACCTCATTGATGTCAATCCGGCGGACAAGGTGGAGCGGCCCAGGAAGGACCGGTTTACCGCCTCGTTTTATGACGGCAACGAAGTGAACCGGCTCTTTCAGGCAGCGCGGGGAACCCCGCTGGAGCTGCCGGTCATGCTGGCGGCATTCTACGGACTGCGCCGCAGCGAGGTGGTGGGGCTCAAATGGGATGCGATTGATTTTGAGAACAAAACCATCGCCATCCGGCACACGGTGACGGCCTGCGCTGAAAAGGGCAGGCGCATCGAAGTGGCGGCCGATACGACTAAGACGGCCTCCAGCCGGCGGACCCTCCCGTTGGTGCCGGCTTTTCAAACGAAGCTGGCCGCGTTAAAGGAGCAGCAGGAGAAGAACCGCATACTGTGCGGCCGCTCCTATTGCACGGATTACCTGGGCTACGTTCTGGTGGATGCAATGGGAAACCGCCTGAAGCTGAGCTATATCAGCACAGCCTTTCCTGCACTGCTCAAGCGCAACGGGCTTCGGCCCATCCGCTTCCACGACCTGCGTCACCCGTATGTCAAGCACACGACAAAAAAATATAATTCTGAAAAGCAGAAAACCCAAGCTACCAAGATTGTGGATTTGATAGCCTGGGGTTTCTGTTTTTGTATCGTCAGTTATTCAAAGAGGTCATGGACCTTGTAAACAATCTCAATGCGGTTGTCGGGGAATACATATACCTTTTCAATCAGCAGATCGGTCAGCTCAGAGGTCAGCACATCTGCTTCTGCAATCGAGTGAACGATCTCTTGCCGGTTGCTTTGGCGGGCCTGTTCTTCCTGCTTCAGCTTTGCCTGGGCGGTGACAGCAGCATAGGCATTTTTGACTTTCCGTATTTCTGCGTCATAAACTGCTTTCTCCGATTTATAAGTGTCCAGCTCGATCTGCCCCAGGAGATACCGTTCAAAGAGAGCTTGCTTCTGATCCCTCAAATCTTCCAACTGTTTCTCATATTCGGAGCATTTAGCGGCGGTGGCGTCCAGGTGAAGGGTGCCGTCCTCATGTGCAGGCAGCAGGATTTCCAGCTGTTTTTTCAATGTGATAAGCACCGCTTCTTCCAGCCCGGCAGCATCCGCTCGTATAGTATGGCAGCGGCTGTTTGCATCGGCAGTCGAATGGCGGCACATATAAAACGGCTTCTTTTGCGCAATGCGGGAAAGTGCATGGTCACAGCAGCCACAATAAACCTTGCCTTTCAGTGGGTACTCCCTGATTTTCCGGGTCGGTAAGGAAAACCGGCGCTGCACAGCTTGTACCTTTTCAAACAGCTCTTTCTCAATGATTGCCGGATGGTGGTCGGGAATAATGAACCATTTGTCACGGTCCTTCATGCGGCTCCGTGTACCTCCCACTTCAATGACTGCCCGCCGTCCAATGACGTAGGAACCGATATAGCGTTCGTCCTCCAGGATGCGGAGAACCGTAGAACTGCTCCAGCGGCCACGAGAGCGTGAGACATCGTGGTACTGCTGTCCATGAGCGGCTTTATATTCTCCTGGGGTTGGGATGCCCCGCTTAAATAGTTCCCTGGTAATGGCTGCCGCTCCAATGCCAGTTGCCGCAAGCTGGAAAATGAGCTGTACCACCACAGCAGTTTCCGGGTTTGGCTCCATTCTGCCATCGGCGCTTTTGCGATACCCATACGGGCAAATCTTACTCTGATATTCTCCGCGCTGCATTTTGGCGTACTTGGCACTTTTGGTTTTCATGGACATATCGCGGCTGTAATACTCGCTGATCAAATATTTGAAAGCCACATCCATCCCGCCGGTATCACCTTTGTGCTGATCGCTGTCGAAATCGTCATTGATGGAGATAAACCGGGTGTGAAACAATGGGAACACCCGCTCGATGAAGTAGCCGGTTTCGATGCTGTTTCGCCCAAACCGAGAAAAATCTTTTACAATGATGCAGTCAATCTGATTGGCCCGCACCAATTCAATCAGCTCCTGGACTTTGGGACGCTCAAAATTTGTCCCGCTATATCCGTTGTCGATAAATTCCAGAACCTCTGCGTCAGTGGACTCCGGCATGGAAGAAACGAACTCATTCAGCACAAGGTGCTGGTTCTCAATGCTCATGCTGTCGTATTTGTAATCCTCCAGGGAAAGGCGGATATATAGGGCGATTACATATTTCTGCATTGGTTCAGCACCTCCTCACCATGCTCAAATTCGCTTTGAAAACGGAAATGTACCGTAATCTGTTTCTCCCTGGAAACCTCCACACGTTCAATCAGCCGGTCAATCAGGGCTGCCGTCAGCTGGCGATCTTCCTTGATATGCTGTGCATCCTGGGACAGCATTTTATACTGTTCCAGCTGCGTGGCGATAATCGCAAGCCCTGCTTTCAGCTGCTCGATTTCCTTGCTGATTTCCTCGATTTTGGCTTCGTACTTCTCCTTGAAGGCAAAATACTCATCTTGTGACAGATGGTTCTGGATCAGACCCTCATACAATCCGCGCTGGTAGGTACGCAGCTGTTGGATTTCCTGTTTCCGGCTGGCAATTTTAGCCTGAATGCTTTTCTGCTCTTCAGCTTCTTTGGAGAGGCTTTCCAGGCCGATTGAGTATTGCCCCAGCGTGGTATCAAGCTGTTCCTGTATCATATCGGCCAGGGCGTCCAGCAGCTCTTTTTCAAAGATAAACGTGCCAGGGCAAGCGCCTTTCTTGATGCGATTGTTGCTGATGCAGTGGTAGACATATACATCCGCTGTCTTTTTGCGGACGCATTTTTGCCGGTGGAGGCTGTGCCCGCAGTGGGCGCAGAAAATTTTCCCTCTCAAAAGATTGGGGGACCAGGAATGTATTTCCCTGTCTTTGGCCTGTTGTGCGGCACGGTCTAAGGCTTTTTGTACAGCATCGAACAGCTCTCTGCTCACAATGGCCTCATGCGTATCACGAACAACCGTCCATTCATCGGCGCTGGCCCTGACCTGTTTGTGGTCGATGACCTTGGAGACGCCCTGCACAAGATCGCCGGCATAAACGCCTGCCCGGAGAATTTTGGCAACCGTGCGCGTCTGCCAATTCCCATTTCCGATCAAATTCTCATGGGTAATCTCGCCCAGCCTTTTCTTATAGTGACTTGGGGAGAGGACCCCAGCCTCGTTTAATCGAACTGCAATGGTGTTTAGGCCATCGCCTTCAGCGGCCCACTGAAACATAGTTTTGACCACCTCAGCCGCCACCGGGTCAACGATCAGTTGGTGGCAATCATCGGGGGCTTTCAAATATCCATAGGGTGTACGCCCGCCAACGTACTTGCCATCTTTCATTGCCTGCCGCTGCTGCGCTTTGATCTTTTTCGCTATATCCAGCGCATAGGCTTCGTTAATCATGTTCCGCAGAGGAATGATAATGCCATCATGGGCATGATCCGGGGAGGAGGAATCATAGCGGTCGTTTACAGCGATAAATCGAACCCCCTGTGTGGGAAAATACCGCTCGATATAGTAGCCAGTGTCAATGACATTCCGCCCCAGGCGGGAAAGATCTTTGACAATGACACAGTTGATAAGGCCCGCTTCAATATCGGAGAGCATCTGCTGGAAGCCGGGCCGGTGAAAATTCGTACCCGTTGCACCGTTGTCAATGTAGGTTTGAACCACGATGATTTCCGGGTTCTGCTCCAGATACCGGGCGATAATCAGCTGCTGGGTTTCAATAGAGGCAGTACGGGTATGCTTATCCTCAACGGAAAGACGCACATAAACTCCGGCACGGCAAGTTGTATCTATCTCCGGCGCAGGAAGCCCCGCAGTTTCTTTTCTGCTTTTTCTTGCCACAAATCATCCCACCTTTCTTTGGCTTGTTTGCTCCGCCAGCTGAATCAGCTGAATGGCTTTCTGGTATTCATCCTGATATGTGAAGGTGATCTCCAGTTCCTTTTTCCCAATCACCTTGATACTCTGTATCATGTGAACCACAGCTTTGCGGTCCAGGGTCTCCATCGTGGAAAACTGCGTGAAATGGGAAATCCAACGGTTCCGTTCACTTCGATTTTCCAACACATCGGACAGTTTGTCTTTCAGAGCGCGGATCGCTTCTTTCGCATTTTCCGCAACCCTTGTGTATTTGGCTTTGTAGTCGGTATATTCTTCTTTGTTGATTGTGCCGGTAACCAGGTTTTCATAAAGGCGGGCCTTAAACTCCAACGCCTGCGCCAACTGCCGCTCATTGGCTGCGATGTGGGAAGCGTATTCATTCGCCAGCGCCTGGTTGATGCTGCTCTGGTCGATGCCGTCCAGAATGGCTTGCAGGCAGGTCACATTGTCAATGTAGCCTTTCAGACTGTCTTTGACACACTCCACCAGATCGCTCTCCTTGAGCATCACAGGATTGGCACAGCCATGCTTTTTCCCGGTGGGGCAGTAATAATAGTGGTATTCCTTGCCCTTGACCCGGTTCGTTTTCCGCGTCATGCGCGCTCCGCAGCAGCCGCAGATCAAGATGCCGGAGAACAAATACACGGTGTCTTTCTTTGGTGACGTGCGGGTATCCAGCCTGCGGATACGCTGAACAAGCTCAAAATCCTGCTTGGGGATCAGTGGCTCATGGGCGTCGGGAACGCGAATCCATTCAGAGGATGGCCGCTGCTCCATCTGCTTGATTTTATAGTGCGGCGTACCCTGTTTTCCCTGTACCAGCGTGCCAGTATAGGTTTCGTCCTGCAAAATGCGGATAACCGTCGTTGCAGACCATTTACAGTCCTCTTTGTCCGTGTACCCATGTTTGGCATAAGGAAAACCGTTGTTTTTCTTATAGGCCAGTGGCGACAGGACGCCCATATCATTTAAGACCGTGGCGATCCGCAGTGCGCTTGTCCCATCCAGGCGCATACGGAAAATGTCCTGGACAACACGGGCCGCATACGGGTCTGGTACAAGCAGGTTTTTGTTTTCCTCTGACTTCATATAGCCGTAAACAGGGAAAGCCCCAACAAAATCTCCGTTCCGCCGCTTTATATCCAAAGAGGTACGGGTTTTGATGGAAATGTCCCGGCAGTAGGCTTCGTTCATAATGTTCTTGACGGATACGGTCAAGTCGTCCCCACTGTTCTCATGGGCGGTGTCGATGTTGTCCGTAATCGCAATAAAGCGGACTCCATAAGCGGGGAACACCCGCCGCAGATAGCGTCCGGTTTCGATGTATTCCCGTCCCAGGCGGGAAAGGTCCTTGACTATGACGCAGTTGATCTTGCCATCGGTAATATCCTGCATCATTTCCTTAAACGCCGGACGGTCAAAAATGATACCGCTGTACCCATCGTCGATCTTTTCGGATATGATTTCAATGTCCGGGTTTCGTTCAATAAAATTCTCAATCAGTTTTCGCTGATTGGTAACACTGTCGCTCTCGCTGGAGCGGTCATCTGTGTATGACAGACGAATGTAAGAGGTTGCCTGGTATTTTGGCATGAAAAAGCACTCCTTTCCTCCCGGAAGCTCCCGCAAGAAAAGAGTGGTTTTTGAGATTTTCAGTTTTCATCCTTTTCCAAGGCCATCGTAACATGGTCTTTGGGAAAAGGCGAGGATGTCGATCACCTTAAAATCCCTTGCAGGCATTCCTCCAATGTGACCCCGTTATTGGCAAAAGCAGCATTTACCACAAAATCGCCGCAGCGGAAACGATATGGATTTTTGATCTGGTGAAGAAAGGCTGCGATCCGTTCCTCTTTGGGTAGTGCCTTATCTACCGCAACTTCACGGATGTCAACCAATTCATCGGTTGTGGCTGGTGAACGGGCTTGCATCAACTGGCTCATAGGGATACTCCTTTCTATGTGGTCGTGTTCAAAGTTACATGAATACGCTGGCAGCCGAAACTGCCAGCGCATGGTATCTAACTTTGAAAGGCAACCCCCACCGGCGCTCATGCACCGATTGGGAACCGCCGCAAAATCAATTTGGTTATCGCGCCACATTTGCCACGCACCCCTGACGCTGGGGACAGAACAGGTCTCCGCTGGCGCGGCTGTCATAACTCCGCAGCGTCGTTCGTAGCGTGCGCCGCAGGGTTCCCCCCAAGTCTTTGGCGGGCCGTGAGGAAGTATCTTTAAGCCCCCGCGCCCTCATCGCGCCGGATGTGCCACCATCCGGGTCACAGGGACGTTGATCGCTCCGAAACAGCTTGTCCATCACCTCCTGGCTGCTCCATCTTCGCGGCGTCCTGCACTCGCTCATACGCGGGTTATGTACCTGTTCTGCCGTGTATTCAGTTGTCAAAGGTCAGCGAAAGAAAAGCTCCTTCTTGACAGCCATGACAAAAACAGGCGATTTGTCCTGTCTGTACTGCGATTTATTTGAAAAAAATATTTTGCCTTGTCCCTTCATAGAAGCTGCGGACAGCGCAAGCTCCTTACAAGCATAATAAAATAGGTACTATCGTACTCAAAAACGCCTTTTATGAGGTTCTTCCTGCAATGAAATGGGCACGATAAAATATGATTAAGGAGACGATAGTGCCTATGGAACTGATAAAAGAGCTGGGACGAAGGATACAAAAAGCGCGTAAGGAAAAAGGATTGACGCAGCAGGAACTCGCAGATCTGAGCCACGTTTCTCTAAAGCACGTTCAAGGCTGCGAAAGAGGGGTGAAGAATCCTTCTTTTGAGGTTCTGCGCGCTTTTTGCAAAGTCTTGAATTTATCTTTAGATTCCCTGATGAATCTCGATCTGCCTGAAGATGAGCAAGCCGCCAACGATATGCGGCAGCTTTACCTTTCGTGCCCTCCGGCTGCCAGAAAAGTGCTGTTAAACTCGACCCGTGCGTTGACTGATGAGCTAAAAGAGATGGTGCAGACGGCTGGGGTTGACCCAGATGAACATTTAGAGAATAAGTAAGCCGGTGGAGGAATAAAAACCCCCACCGGCTCTCTTTTTGCCGCTATGCGGCGGTCAGGTTATTGGGCCGTATCCAGCAACCGCGCCAGCTTCTTCAGTCCGCGCCGGATGCTCTCCCACACGCGGCGGCGGTCAGCACCCTCGATCCGGGCGATCTCAGCCACCGTCATGCCCAGGTAAAACCGGGCGTAGATACGCCTGGCCTGGATGGCGGTCAGCTGCATCAGCGCGGCATACACTTCCTCCCGCAGCAGCTTCTGCTCCAGGACTTCCTCCGGGGTGAGTGGCCGGTTGAGGGCATCGTTTTCAATGCCATCCTCCCGGTTCAGAGAGTAGTGAGCCTTGTGCCGGAACTTCCGGCGTTCATAGGCGGCATCGTCCTGCTCCTGGCCCCGGATCGCGGCCACGACTTCCTCGGCCACGTTTACAAAGACATCGGTTTTATACACATCGGGATACAGTTCCCGAAGATTGATCTTCTGCATTATGTACCTCCATTTCGATTCACGGGTTGACGGGTGAACCGAAATGAAGGCGGTGAGCGACACCTTTCGGGGAAATTCCCGAAAAAACGACAAACAAAAGCGCCAGCATCCGAAGAACGGCGGCTGGCGCTGCTAAAAGAGGACTTATGACGCTTATGAACCAGCCACGATAGTGCCTGTTCATAAGCAGATGGAGGCCGATTGACGGTCAGGCTTTTTTTGGCAGATAAATTCCTGCCGAATTATGTCGAAGCAGTCTTTGCTTCACGGCGGCTCCCTCCTAAAGCCGCCGTCACTTTTGAAATGGGGTCGTCATCCTCATGAGGGCATAAAGAACGGCGGCCTTGATTTGTTCAAAGCCGCCGTAAAGTTAATATGGGCGTGTCAATACGTCTGCTGTACGACGGCTTTTTTCTTTTGCCGTCGTCCGGCAGCAGTCCATTTATAAATTTGTTTTCTTTGTTTTTCGGATCAGCTTATATACTACGCTCCAAAAAACCGCATGAACGAGTAGAACCAAAGCATAAGAGCCTATTTCTTTTGTCTGTCCATTTATCAAGTCCATAACTCCATAGAAAGTGACACTGGACGGCAGTAAATACGAAAGCCTGAAAACAATACTGTCGCTTGGGACTGTCAAACAAAAGAAAATGGGCGGAGCAAGGAATAGGATCATTACAATTTTGATGTAAACAATTCCTACCATCAGACCGTTTGCATAATAGCCAATGAATAGCCCTATTAAGGCAGAAATATAGGCCGAGAGCAGAACAATCAACAGAAACGGCAATACTTGTGCTGCTTGTAATCTTATACAGATTAACGCTGTTATTATGGTCGAAACTGTCCCCCCGATAAATCCCAAAAGAGTTTTCTGAATGATGTAGGATGTCATAGACACAGGAAGCACCTGATTGATAAACTCTATACCATCTTCTTTTTCACTGATAATATTCATGGCATTGAAAGTACAGCCCATAAACATTGCTGTCACCAGCGTAATTACAATGAAAAGCGATTTTAACCCCTCATTATCAGTCACTACCGGGATGATTGTTCTTGTAATGGTTAGCTGCGTTGACCGATTTTCATAGACTTGCGGGAGCGTATTTGCAATGACTTTGTTTACCACCAATTCATCCCCGGCAATAAAAGTCTGTATCATGTTTCCTGTTTGCAAAACTCCTATCATTTGGGTGGACGGATTATTAACGGCAGTTTCCAGTTCATTGCGTGTTTCATACGATACAACAACGCCATTGTTTTGCAGCCATTCAACTGTATCATCAGTAATGTTGCTTCCCACCACTCCGAATGTGGTTTCGCCCATTGTCTGGAAACTCACACCCGAAAGCAGGTTGATGGCGATACCCACAATGACGGGAAGTAGAAAGGTTAAAAGACACATTTTATCACGGCGAATACTTTTCAACTGATACTTTAGTCCTTTCATCCCTTATCCCTCCTTTGCCAGTTCCCGGTTCAAAGTATGATAGGAAAGCAGGAACAGAAGAATGATTGTACCAATGCAAATCAAATAGTATGGCGCTCCTGCCATTGGTGCGGAGAAGTATGCCGCTTTCATTGCAGTAAACAGATGGTACATAGGATGGTAAACGATCCAATCCCATGTAATGCCGATCTGTCCGGCCAGAAAAACGGGTGTTGTCACAAAAACCGCAAGGACAAGATAAAACAAAGAAAACTGCTTAAAATCTGGCAGCCGGATGGCGCAAAGAAAGCCTACTAATGCCATGATAACCGATAGAATACTTGCTTGCAGAAAAACACTTGGCAGCACATCAATGGCATACGAAGTTCCCAAATTGACAACGGTAAGCAAAGCCGCAAAAATAAGGTCTGAAAGCAACAGTAGCAATAATTTTGATAGAATGAACATAGGGCGATGGATAGGAAGTATTCCATGCACCCGTATCACACCCATTTGCTTTTCCTTAAACAGCATGGAAGCCAGTCCCAAAAAACCAACTGCGGACAATTCAAAAAACAGAAATTCACAAGTGATTTCCCTGCGGTTTTTCATTTCCTTGTTATCCTGTCCGATTATCTCTGCCGCAGTATACAATTTGGGGGACAACAAAAAGTTTGCATATGCG
>OLRD01000202.1_pt1 | contig 55742 bp, 47 predicted proteins | sample 1672051 | NCBI WGS metagenome assembly OLRD01 (sample SAMEA3136640, study PRJEB25190) | human gut metagenome | biome: human gut; feature: human-associated habitat; material: faeces | place: Austria | collected 2013 | reverse complement strand
AGTGCCCCAGCGTGGAGACGCTCATCCTCGTGAACCCCGCCGGCGCCGGGCTCACCCCGCGCGACGAGGACGGGAACTGGGTCGCTCCCGCCGGCGAGCTTGTCGGCGAGGCGCTCTCGGGCCCTGCGGGCATCTGCGCGGCCCCCGTCGCGCGCGAGGGCTGGCGCGACTTCAACAGCGAGGGGCGCGCGGCTTCGGCCGACTTCACCCGCCGCGAGACGGCCGGCGCCGATCCCATGCTCATGTACTTCTCCTCGGGCACCTCGGGCAATCCCAAGATGGTGCTCCACGATTCCGGCTACGCGCTGGCGCACCTCGTCACGGCCAAGCACTGGCACAACGTGAATCCCGAGGGGCTGCACTTCACCATCGCCGACACCGGCTGGGGCAAGGCGGTCTGGGGCAAGTTCTTCGGCCAGTGGCTCATGGAGGCCGCGGTGCTCACCTACGACTTCGACCGCTACGATCCGGCCGAGATCCTCTCCCTCGTCGGTCGCTACGGCGTGACGACGCTCTGCTGCCCGCCGACGATGTACCGCCTCATGACCGAGGTGGACGTGGACGCCTTCGACCTGTCCAGCTTGGAGTACTGCACCACGGCCGGCGAGGCGCTGAACCCCGATCTGTTCGACTTCTGGCGCGAGCACACCGGCCTTACCATCTACGAGGGCTTCGGCCAAACGGAAACCCCGCTCACCGTGGGCAATCTGACGAACTCCACGCCGCGCCCGGGCTCCATGGGCAAGCCGGTGCCGATGTACGTCATGAGGATCTTGCGCGACGACGGCACCGAGTGCGACACCGGCGAGACCGGCGAGATCTGCATCTCCATCGACCCGCATCCGGCCGGCATCATGATGGAGTACTACCGCAACGCCGAGAAGACCGCCGAGGCCATGCACGACGGCTGGTACCACACCGGCGACACGGCCTGGCGCGACGAGGAGGGCAACTACTGGTACGTGGGCCGCAACGACGACGTCATCAAGTCGAGCGGCTACCGCATCGGCCCCTTCGAGATCGAGTCGGTGATGCTCGAGCACGACGCCGTGCGCGAGGTGGCCGTCACCGGCGTGCCCGACCCGGTGCGCGGCTTCGCCGTGAAGGCGACGGTGGTGCTCGCCGACGGCTGGCAGGGAAGCGATGACCTCACCGCCGAGCTGCAGAAGTGGGTGAAGCGCCAGACAGCCCCCTACAAGTACCCACGCATCATCGAGTACGTCGACGAGCTGCCGCGCACCGTCAACGGCAAGATCCGCCGGGCCGCCATCCGCGAGCAGGACAAGACCCACCACGCCTCGCAGAAGACCCCCGAGGGGCTCATCTGATGACGGCAGATCAAGCTGCGAGGCTCCCGTTCCCGTTGGCGCCGGTCACGGTGGTGACGGGGCATTACGGAGTGGGGAAGACCAACTTCGCCCTCAACCTCGCCTTGGACGCCGCCGCGGCCGGGTACCGCGTGACACTCGCCGATATGGACGTCGTGAACCCGTATTTCCGCTCGTCGGATTATTCCGCGCTGCTCAAAAAACTCGGCGTGGAACTCATCGCGCCGGTGTTCGCGAACACAACGCTCGATACCCCTGTGCTGCCGCCGGAGATCTTCTCCATCTTTAATATGGAGAACGCCGATATTTTTATCGATGCGGGCGGCGACGACGTGGGCGCTACGGCGCTCGGGCAGCTGCATCGGCAAATCGAGACGGCCGGGTACGAGATGCTGTACGTCGTAAACCGGTACCGTGTGCTTTCCACAAAGCCGGAAGAAACGCTTCCGCTCCTTCGGGAGATCGAAACGGCATCGCACCTGAAAGCGACGGCAATCGTGAACAATTCAAACCTCGCTGTGCAGACCGATATGCAAACGGTGCTTAATGCTGTGCCGTTTGCGAAAAAAGCCGCAGAATTATGCCATCTGCCGCTTCTCTATTCCACCGTGCCGGATTTTGCGGTGGAAAACACGCTGCCCGAGGGATTTAAAGCGGTAAAGCGATATGTACGTTTCGTCTGGGAGGACGAAACCGAGTAGGATAAAGGAGGAAACCGAATGGCAAGGATCATTGTAGACGAAAAAGTATGTAAAGGCTGCTCCATGTGCATTCACGCGTGTCCGAAAAAGATCATCGCGCTCGCGAAGGATCGTTTGAACGCGAAGGGCTATCACCCCGCAGAGCTGACCGATGAGGCAGCGTGCGTGGGCTGTGCGGCATGCGCGACCATGTGCCCGGATTCGGCGATCACGGTGGAACGCTGAGAGAGGAGTTAAAAACTATGGCAGAAAAAGTTTTGATGAAGGGCAACGAAGCCCTGGCTGAAGCCGCTATTCAGGCGGGATGTCATCATTTCTTCGGCTATCCCATCACACCGCAAACAGAGCTTGCGGCTTATATGGCAAAGCGTATGCCGAAGATCGGCGGTACATATTTGCAGGCTGAATCGGAAATTGCGGCGGTCAATATGGTGCTGGGTGCGGCTGCGGCCGGCGTGCGCGCCATGACGTCTTCAAGCTCGCCCGGCATCAGCCTTAAGGGCGAAGGCATTTCTTATATGGCAGGCTCCGACTTGCCGGCGCTCATCATCAACGTGCAGCGCGGCGGCCCGGGCCTCGGCGGCATTCAGCCTTCACAGTCCGATTACTGGCAGGCGACGAAAGCCCTCGGCCACGGTGACTTCCAGATTCTCGTTTTCGCGCCGTCCACGGTGCAGGAAATGGTCGACCTCGTCTCCGACGCATTCGATAAAGCCGACGAATACCGCATGCCCGCGATGATCCTTGCAGACGGCATGCTGGGCCAGATGATGGAGCCGGTGGAGCTGCCGGAGCACAAAGACAGAAAGCTTCCCGAAAAGCCGTGGGCAGCCTGCGGCCATGAAAATAAAAGAGAGCACAACATCATCAACTCCCTTTACCTTACGCCGAACGCCCTTGAAGATCTTGTGCGTGCCCGCTACGAGCGCTATAAGATCGTCGAAGAAAAAGAGCAGCGTGCGGAGGAATACCGCACGGAGGACGCAGATGTCATCGTCGTCGCTTACGGCGCATCGAGCCGTGTGGCGCGCAGCGCCGTGAATAAGGCGCGCGAAGCCGGCAAGAAGGTCGGTTTAATTCGTCCCATCACGCTGTGGCCGTTCCCGAAGGACGCGATCAAGCGCGCGGCAGACCACGCCAAAGAGCTGCTCGTTGTGGAGATGAGCATGGGCCAGATGGTAGACGATGTGCGTCTTGCGGCAGAGTGCCGTGTGCCGGTGCACTTCTACGGCCGCACCGGCGGTGTGATTCCTACCCCGAAGGAAATTCTGGGCGAGATCGATAAACTTTTGAAATAAGGCGAAAGGATAGAATCAAATGGCAGTTGTATTTAAAAAGCCGTCTACGCTAACAGACGCGCCGCTGCATTATTGCCCCGGCTGCACGCACGGCATCATTCACCGCCTTGTTGCGGAAGCGATAGAAGAGCTCGGCATCGACGGCAAAACGGTCGGCGTGGCCTCGGTCGGCTGCTCCGTTATGTGCTACGATTATTTCACCTGCGATATGGTGCAGGCGCCGCACGGCAGAGCCCAAGCGGTCGCAACGGGCATCAAGCGCGCAAAGCCGGAGGACGTTGTGTTCACCTATCAGGGCGACGGCGACCTTGCGGCCATCGGTACGGCGGAGACCGTCCACGCGGCAACGCGCGGCGAAAACATCACCGTTATCTTTGTAAACAATGCAATTTACGGCATGACGGGCGGCCAGATGGCGCCGACATCCCTGCCGAATCAGGTCACGCAGACCACCCCGTACGGCCGTGATGTCAACACGGCAGGTTACCCGGTGCGCATCTGCGAAATGCTCTCCACACTGGACGGCGTGGCGCTTGCACAGCGCGTGACCGTCGATAACGTGAAGAATGTCAATATCGCAAAAAAGGCGATCAAAAAGGCGTTCCAGAACCAGATTGAGGGCAAAGGCTACTCCATTGTAGAGGTGCTTTCCACCTGCCCGACGAACTGGGGCATGTCGCCGGTTGAGGCGCTCGATTGGCTCGAAAAGAACATGGTTCCGTACTACCCGCTCGGCGTGTATAAAGACGGCACAAAGGGGGACAGGCTGAAATGAAAGACTTGAACATCGTTTTTGCCGGTTTCGGCGGTCAGGGCATTTTGTTCGCCGGTAAAGTTGTGGCGTATGCAGGCCTCATCGAGGGCAGGGAGCTCTCTTGGCTGCCGTCCTACGGCCCGGAGATGCGCGGCGGCACCGCGAATTGCAGCATTTGTCTCTCCGATGAGCCCATCGGCTCGCCGCTTGTGACGAATCCGAACGTGCTCATCGCCATGAATCGCCCGTCGCTCGATAAGTTCGTGAACGAGGTCGAGCCCGGCGGCACGATCTTACTCGACAGCAGCCTCATCGACGAGCGTGTAGAGCGCGACGACGTGACCGTTTTCTATGTCCCGGCATCAAAACTGGCGGAGGAAAACGGACTGAAAGGCCTTGCGAATATCATCTTGGTCGGTAAGCTGCGCAAGGAGCTTGCGTTCTGCACGGAAGAAACGCTCGATAAAGCGCTGCAAAAGTGTATTCCCGCAAGAAAAGCGGATATGCTCGGTTTCAATAGAAAAGCCTTGGAGATCGGCAAAGCGCAGTAAAATTGAATTTATATAAAAAGAACGGCGCAGGCTTAAAATCTGCGCCGTTCCTTTAAATTGAGAGCCAAGGAGGCGGCCTTTATGAAAATTCTGGCGTTTACGGGCGCGGGCATCAGCAAGCAGAGCAACATTCCGACATTTATGGAGCGACCCGACGTGCGCGAAAAGCTGTTCCGCACGTTCGCGGAGCACCACCACGAGGCGTATAACGAGGTCATTCGCGAATTGAAAGCGAATATGAACGGCGCGGAGCCGAACGACGCGCATTTTGCACTGGCGGAATACAAGGTGCCGGTCATCACGATGAACATTGACGGGCTGCATAAAAAAGCGGGCAGCGACGCACTGGAGCTGCACGGCGGCCTGCCGGAGGACGACGAAATGGACAAGGCGTGGGCGCTTTATAATAAGCCCGTGCTGTACGGTGACCCCGCGCCGAACTATGTGAAAGCATACGAAAGGGCGGCTGAATTAAAGCCCGGCGACGTGTTCCTTGTCATCGGCTGTTCGTACCACACCGCCATCGCGTGCGACCTGCGGGACGTAGCAAAGCACGCCGGTGCAAAGGTCATTGAGATTCAGGAAGACGCCGCGCATAATGTACGGAAAGTGTTGGAAGAACTGACAAGAAAGAACTGAATAGGATAGAAAAAGCGCGTAGGCTGTGAAGCCTGCGCGCTGCTTTTATCGGTCGAAATAAACGGTTCAAATTTGTGCCGTGCGCTTCTCTGCCTGTCGTTTTTGAATCGCCTTGGCGGCAAAGTAGGTGAGGAGGGCGGCGAGGGTGCCGAGGAGGATGCCGGCGAGGACATCGGTAGGGTAGTGGACAAAAAGAAAAATGCGGGAGAACGCGATGAGCACTGCCGGAATGTACGCGAGCCAGCCGACTTTTTTGTGGCGGAGCGTCAAAATAAGCGCTGCGGCAAAGCTTGACGATGTGTGGCCCGAGGGGAACGAATAGGACGTGGGGCGCGCGATGAGCATCGGAAAATCCGTGAATACGTTGCACGGGCGTAGGCGGCAGATGATGTTTTTCAGCGTCAGCTCGCCGAAAAGCAGCGTGACCGTCATGGCGATAAGCACCAAACCACCGGTGCGGCGCGTTTTTTTAAAGCAGAGCAAAACGAGCGAAAGGACGATCCACCCAATGCCCGCTTCGCCGAGCGATGTGATGATGGGGAAGACCGTGTCGGTCACGGTGTTATGAAAGTGCGTCTGTATAAAGGCCATGACGGCGGCGTCAAGCGACGGGATGCCGGGAAAACTCATCTTAGTAAACCTCCAATGCTTTGATTGAGTTATAGTATACTGCAATTTTTCTAAAAATGCCAGTGGATTTCTATGAAAGAATTCTTTCAAAATTCTAAACGGACGCGCCCGCGCATAGAATTACCGGAAAAGGGGGCAGGAAAATGTCAAAACCCATAGCGGAAGCAAAATTCTATGCCATGACGGCGGAGGCGGCTGTGAAAACCCTTCAAAGCGACGCGGGGCGTGGACTGAGCGGATCCGAAGCGAAAAAGCGGCTCGGCGTTTACGGTGAGAATCGGCTGCAAAAGGGGAAGAAAACGAGCTTCGCAAAGAAATTTATGCTGCAGTTCGGCGATTTTATGGTGCTCATTCTGCTCATCGCGTCGGCAGTGTCGTTTGCCGTCTCGTGCATGCAGGGGGAAGCGAATCTGGCCGACCCGCTGCTGATTTTGGGCATCGTCATTGCGAACGCGTTCGTCGGCACGGTGCAGGAGGCGAAGGCAGAACGGGCGTTGGAAGCGTTGCGCACGCTTTCTGCGCCGCACGCCGATGTGCTGCGGGACGGCAAACGCGCGGTCATTTCCGCCGAAGCACTCGTGCCGGGAGACGTCGTATATATCCGCGCGGGAGATGTGGTGCCCGCCGACCTGCGGCTTTTGGAGAGCATGCATTTGCAGGCCGAGGAAAGCGCGCTGACGGGGGAATCCGTGCCGAGCGGCAAGAGTGCGAATGCGGTATGTGACGAAACGTGCGGCGCGGCGGAGCGCAAAAACATGCTGTTTTCCGGCACGGGCATCTCTGCCGGGCAGGGCGCGGGCATTGTGACCGCAACGGGCATGCAAACCGAAATGGGTCGCATTGCGGCGATGCTCGGCGACGAAGAAACACCCGACACGCCGTTAAAGCTGCGGCTGCGGCGCACGGGCAAGCTCATCGGGCTTTTGGTGCTTGGGATATGTGCGGTGATTTTTTTGATCGGGCTTATCCAAAAGGCAGAACCGCTTGAAATGTTCATGATCTCCATCAGCCTTGCGGTGGCGGCGATACCCGAGGGCCTGCCTGCCGTGGTGACGATCGTCTTGGCGCTCGGCGTGCGGCGCATGGCGGCTAAGCGAGCCATCATTCGGCATTTGCCTGCCGTGGAGACGCTTGGCAGCTGCGAGGTCATTTGCTCCGACAAAACCGGCACGCTGACGCAGAACAAAATGACGGTAGTGCGCTGCGCGGGTGCGGCGGGCGAGCTGAACGGACAGGATAAAGACGCTTTGCTATCTGCGGCGGCGCTGTGCACGAGCGTGGAGGGCAGCAACGAGAAGCTGCTCGGTGACCCGACCGAAACGGCGATTGTCGCGGCGGTATCGGACTGGGAGCGTCTGCAAAAGCAGCGCGTGAAAGCGGCTGAAGTGCCGTTTACGGCAGAACGCCGCCGTATGACAGTCGTACTGCGAACGGAGGGCGGATACAGGGTCATCACAAAGGGCGCACCGGAGGCGATTTTACCGCGCTGCACGTATGTGCTTTTAAACGGGAAGAACGTTACGTTAACACCCGAGATGCGGGCGGCACTGAGCGCGAAAAACCGCGACATGGCAAACGACGCGTTGCGTGTTCTGGCGGCAGCGGAAAAGCGCACGGAAGCTTGCCCCGAGACGGACGATGCGGCGGAAAGCGGGCTGTGCTTTTTGGGGCTCATCGGGCTGGAGGATCCCCCGCGCCCGGAGGCAGCGGAGGCGGTTTCCGAGTGCAAGCGTGCGGGCATTCGCCCCGTGATGATCACCGGCGACCAACCCGCTACGGCCTCAGCCATTGCCGGGCGGCTCGGCATTGAAAATAAAGCTGTGATGACGGGTGCGGAGCTGGAGAGCCTTTCGGACGACGCGCTTTTGCAGACGGTGCAGACGTGTTCCGTGTACGCGCGGGTCTCTCCGGCGCACAAAATGCGCATTATCAAGGCGTTTCGCAGGCTGAAGCTCGTCACGGCGATGACGGGCGACGGTGTGAACGACGCGCCTGCCCTGAAAGCGGCGGACATCGGCTGCGCGATGGGCAAAAACGGCACGGAGGTCGCGAAAAACGCCGCCGACATGGTGCTGACGGACGACAACTTTGCGACGATTGTTTCCGCCGTGCGGGAGGGGCGGACAGTATACGGCAACATCCGCAAGACCATCCATTTTTTGATGTCGTGCAACATCGGCGAGATCTTGGTGGTGCTTGTGTCGTTTTTGCTGCGCACGCCGACGCCGCTTTTGCCGGCGCAATTATTATGGGTGAACCTTGTGACGGACTCTTTGCCTGCGCTGGCACTGGGCAGTGACCCGCCGCAGGGCGACGTGATGCGCCGCCCGCCTACCGCGCGGGACAGCAGTGCGTTTTCAAACGGGCTCGGTTTTGCAATGGCGGCGGAGGGTATGATGATCGGCGCACTGGCGCTTTTGGCGTTCACGGTGGGACGCGTGTTTTTTGACGCCGATCCCATGCAGCCCGCCGTGGGGCGCACGATGGCGTTTGCGGTCCTAAGCCTTTCGCAGCTCGTGCACAGCTATAATATGCGCAGTACGGGGCCGGTTTTGGGACACGGCATGTTCAAAAACCGGGGGCTGAACGTATCGTTTTTGATTTGCTCGGCATTGATGGCGGGCGTGGTCGTGTTTCCGCAAGCGGCGGCGCTGTTCGGCTCCGTACCGCTGACCTTGACACAGTGGGGCATCGTGGCAATCCTTGCTTTGCTGCCTCTGCCGATCTGCGAAATGCAGAAAAGGATACTTTCTCGCACGGCAAAAGTGAAAAATATGACTTCCGGTGTGAAAAAGCGAGTCATTTTCAACAAATAGCCTGTTACTTTTTTAATTTTTAGCCGTCATATTGACTTCCCTTTCTTTTTTCAGCTATAATAAGGAAAAATAGCCCACACTGATGTGCAGGCCATGGGGTCTGCGAAAACGAAAGGGGTCGATATAGATGAGAAAAACCAAGATCGTATGTACGCTGGGTCCTTCTACCGATGACGAGGCTGTGCTGCGCGAGCTGATTTTGAGCGGCATGAACGTGGCGCGCCTGAATATGTCGCACGGCACGCATGAGGAGCACAAGCGCCGCGCCGATATGGTGAAAAAGCTGCGAAAAGAGCTTGACGTGCCGGTCGCCATTCTGCTCGACACGAAGGGCCCGGAGATCCGCACGGGGAAGTTTGCCGAAAAGGTGATGCTGACCCACGGGCAGAAGTACACACTGACGACGAACGAGCGCCCCGGCGACGCGGAAGGCTGCTCTATCACGTTTAAGGACCTGCCGAAGGACGTACACCGCGGCTCACATATCCTCATCGACGACGGCCTCATTGAAATGGTCGTGGAAAAGGTGACAGACACGGACATTGAGTGCCGCCTTTTGAATGACGGCCCCATTACGTCTTATAAAGGCATCAATGTGCCGGGCGTGACGCTTTCCATGCCGTATATCAGCGAAAAAGACCGCGCAGATCTTGAATTCTGCGTGAAGGAAGATTTTGAGTTTATCGCCGCCTCGTTCACGCGCTCGGCAGAGGATATTGTGATGATCCGCAACGAGCTTGAAAAAAACAACTGCCGCGACATTCGCATCATCGCGAAGATTGAGAACACGGACGGCGTGGAGAACATCGACGACATTATCCGCGTTTCGGACGGCATTATGGTGGCGCGCGGCGACCTTGGCGTCGAGATCCCGATGGAGGAGATCCCGGTGCTGCAAAAGCAGCTCATCCACAAGGCGTATGTCGCCGGCAAGCAGGTCATTACGGCGACGCAGATGCTCGACTCCATGATCAAAAATCCGCGCCCGACGCGTGCGGAGGCGACCGACGTGGCGAACGCGATCTACGACGGCACGAGCGCCATTATGCTGAGCGGCGAGACGGCCGCAGGCGCGTACCCGGTGGAGGCCGTGCGCACGATGGTCCGCATTGCGGAGCGCACCGAAAACGACATCGACTACGTGCGCCAGCTGGAGCAGTGGGATGTGCCGGTGCAAAAGGACGTGACCTCTGCCATTTCGCACGCAACGTGCACGACGGCGCACGACCTCGGTGCGGTGGCCATCATGACCGTATCGAAAACAGGCTTTACGGCGCGCATGATTTCGAAATTCCGCCCGGCGTGCCCAATCATCAGCGGCACGACCGACCGCAAGGTACTGAACCAGATGGGCCTTTCCTGGGGCGTAATCCCCGTGATGCTGGAGGAAAAGACCAGCACCGACGAGCTGTTTGAGCACATTGTTGCAGTTGCGGAGGAGCACGGGCTTGTGCAGGCGGGCGACATTGCCGTTATCACGGCGGGTATCCCGCTGGGCATTTCCGGCACGACGAACATGCTGAAGGTACACCTTGTGGGCGACGTGCTCGTCTCCGGCACCGTTGTGAACGTGCTGAGTACCTGCGGCCCGCTGTGCGTGTGCAAAACGGAGGAGGAAGCGCTGCAGAAGTTCCGCAGGGGCGATATTCTGGTGCTGCCGAAGACCACGAACGCAACGATGCCGCTGATCCGTCAGGCTTCGGGTATTGTGACGGAAATGGACGGTGTGAACTCTCACGCAGCCATCGCCGCCATGGCGCTGGATAAACCGGCCATCGTCGGCGCGGCGCACGCGACCGACCTGCTGCGCTCCGGCACAACCGTGAAGCTGGACGGCGTTAGAGGTGCGATTTTCAGCGTAAGTGCACCGAGCGCGGAAAAGTAAAACGAATAGCAACGCCGCACTCACGCAGGAAAACGTGGGTGCGGCGTTTTAAATAGTCGGTCTTTTGACCGCCTGTCAGGAAACCCATGCAACTGGGTTTCCTGCGGAGCGAACGTCCACTGGAAGTTCGCTCCTACCTTCCTAGTTTTAGGTTAGGCAAATGGGTTTCGCGCTCTGCGGAGCGCGCTTCAGGGGTTTGCCCCGAGACCCCACCAACTTTTTGAAAAAAGTTGGATCAAAAACTTTATTCGTCGCTTCGCTGTGCGTTATTTCACCGCTTTTATAATCAAACAATCGTTACCGTTTTCCACCGTGACGGTGAAGCCGACTTCTTTTAACAGTGCAGCTTCGTGTTCTTTTGTCAGCGGGATATCGAAGTGGACGAACGTGTCGTCGGGAATGTTTTCTTCGCGGCGTTTGCGGCTCCACGTTTCGCGCAGCAGGTTTTCTTCTTCGTCACAGCAGGCGAAGTAATCGCCGTTTACAAACATGCCGCCGGGCGTGAGACAGTCATAGATGCGTTTGAAGAGCCGGCGCTTTTTCTCCGGCAGAAAGTGGTGCAGCGATTCAAACGAGATGACGGCGTCGAACACACCGGGGAACGGCACGGCAAAGTAGCTGCCGCACAGCAGCGTGAGGTCCTTATCCCCATGCTTTTTCATGAGGGCGTCGAGCATATCGGGCGAAAGGTCAATGCCGGTGACAGATATATCCGTGCGCAAATTGTAGAGCGCGTCGAGCTCCAGACCCGTGCCGCAGCCGAGGTCTAAAATGCGCTTGGCGCTTTGCGGCACGGCGCGTGCGAACTGCTTGTAGTCTTCGCCCCAGAATTTTGTCATGCGCGCTTCGTATTCCGGCAGGCGCTTGCGGAAAAACGCGCCCATTTCTTCAAGCGGGGCGCTTTCGAGCTCGCGGAGCCAATTTTTTAAATCTTCCAAATATTTTTCTTTGTTTTGTGCATTGATGACCATGTTTTTTCTCCAAATTCTTTAAATGAGAACACTGCGTTATTTTGCGCAGAATTTGCGGATGGCGCCGCGCAGCAACTGCCGCAGCTCATTTTCCTCCGCAATAAGTGAACCCGCGTACAGCGCTTCGGCGATGCCGAATGTATAAAATCGCACGTCGCGATAAACGGCTTCGGCTTCCTTTACGGTGAGCCCGTACTGCACCGCCGTGCAGTCGATGGCCTCGCGGTTCCACGGGCTCGAGATGATCTGCGGCACGGTGCGGCTGCCGTATTCGTTCGATAAAAACAGGACGCCGAACAGATTGCGCCTGTCGCGGGCGAGCAGAATGTGCGCAAGGCTGATCGTGAACAGGTAGTCCGATTTATCGAGGTACTGCGCGACGAAGGATTGATACGTGCCGTCTAAATATTCGATGACGGCGCGGCGGAATGTTTCCATGCTGCCGAAGTTGCGGAAAACGGGCTGCACGGAGCAATTGAGTTTAGCGGCGACACTGCGGACATTGAGTGCATCTGCGCCTTTTTCCAGTGTGATGGCGGCGCCTGCCTCAAGCAGCATTTCCGCCGTGATGCGCGGTGTTCTTGCCATAGTTTCCTCCCGGGTGCGGTTCAGCTGATGAGGATAAAATATCGAATGTTATTTCATTTGTCAAGCGCGAATTTGAAATAAAACGGAATTCTTTTGAAATGGGGATATATTGCAAAGTTTTCCGGCGCATGATACAATGAATTGAAGAAAATCACCGGGAGGGTGTTCTATGAGTTTTCGGGAAACGTTAAAATCGATCGGGATCATCCCCGTTATTCAGATCAACGATGCGGAAAAAGCAGTGCCGCTGGCGCTGGCGCTGAAAAAAGGCGGGCTGCCCGCGGCGGAGGTGACGTTCCGCACAGACGCGGCGGAGGAAGCCATTCGCCGTATTAAGATAGAGGTGCCGGACGTGTGCGTGTGCGCCGGTACGGTTTTGAACGTAAAGACCGCAGAGCGCGCCGTGAAGGCGGGCGCTTCCGCGATTATCAGTCCGGGCACGAATCCGGAGGTGGTGCGCTGGTGCATTGCGCACCGTGTGCCGGTCATCCCCGGCTGCGCGACACCGACGGAGGTGGAAGCCTGCATGCGCATGGGGCTCGATTTTGTGAAGCTGTTCCCGGCGGAGGTTGTGGGCGGCGTGAAAATGCTGAAGGCCCTCGGCGGTCCTTACGGCAATATGAAATTCATGCCCACCGGCGGTATCAGCGCGCAGAACGCGGCGGAGTACCTTGCGCTGCCGAACGTGCTGTGCTGCGGCGGCAGTTGGATGGTGCCGGGGGGGCTCCTGGACGCCGGAGATTTTGACGCCATTGAGGCGCTGGCACGCGAAGCGGCGCAGATTGTAAAGAAATGATTTTGTAAAACGAAAAACAGGACAAAGCGCATCTGAAAACGCTTTGTCCTGTCTTCTTCATTTATGGGTGCGGTGTGGGCAAATCCCCAGCGTGTCGCGCCCGTATAAACTCCCCGTTGTCCTTCATCCCTTTTGGATCGGACACTTTCGTCACTTTCTGACAAAAGGTATCTTATCACATTCGCTTCCGTTTGTAAAGCCCCTTTTTAAACATTTTGCAAAAAGGCAGCAGAAAAGTTTTTGTGCGATTTAGGAAATTTAAAAGGGCGTTGTCTGTACATTTCAAAAAGAGGCTCAATGTTTGAATTTCAAAGCCTGACGCGTCAGAGAGAAGATACCGGTCATGTATTCCTCGTGGATGTCCGCCTGCATACGGAAAACGGGCATGTGGTTTTCCGGGATACTCTGCTTGCAGTAATCGATGATGTCTTTTTCGCGCACGTTCAAGGTGGCAGAGCCGGTGAGGAAGAGGATGTCCGGGTTCAAAAGCGCGATAGTGCACACGGCGGCGGTCTGCATCAGCGGTACGATATTCTCGCCGTGAATCATGCGCGAGACGGTCTCGACTTTTGTGGCGGTGGAGTTGATGAGCGGCAGACTGATGAGCTCGCCCGCATATTTTGTACTGCCGACGATGATGTGTCCGTCCACCACGGTGCCCGCACCGGCGCTGCGGTGTCTCGGCCAGTAGAGAACGGAAAGGGAGTACGGGTGGTCGCAGGGGTTGCGCACGTAAAAGCCGTAGGACGTGAAGTGCATGTCGTTTTCCGTGATGACCGTGATGCCGAGCTGTTCTTCGAGTACCTTCTTCGGGTTGAAGCCGTTTAACGCCGGGAACGCAAGGGATTCAATGGCGCCTTCGCGGTCGGTGACGCCGGAAATGCCGATGCCGACTGCGCGAATGAGCGGATCTGCCTGCACCATCTGTGTGATGAACAGCGTGAGGTCCTCCGGCAGAATGTCGTTGAGCGGGCAGAATTTTTCCTGCAAGCTGTTTCCCTTTAAATCGCACACGCGCAGGGCGATGCCGTTCCTTTCCACGTCGTTATTAGCGGTATACAGGCACAAAATGTGCGCGTAGTTTGGGTTGATGGAAAAGCGGCACGCAGGACGGCCGCCGTTCGATGCGGCAAAGGCGAGCTCCAGCACCTGTCCGTCGTCGATCATCTCGCCGAGGAGCGCCGTACAGGCCGCAAGGCTTAACCTGCATTGCTCGGCAAGCTCTTTTTTTGTGGCGAAATCCGTGTGGTACAGCGCGCTGCGCAGAGCGGCGAGGTTATTCTGTTTTAAAGCGGCAGCGCCGCCGTGTTCTGTCATAATCGATTTCCTTCATTTCTGTTTCGGGCCGAGCCCGCATATTTTCAATACGAGCATATATTAGCATATAAAATGCACGATGGCAATGGATTTATGTTCCGATAAAAAATAAGTTCCGGGAATTCATGGATTTTTCATAGACAATGCGCGAAAACTGTGTTATACTCTAAATTACTAATGTAACGGAGTGATCATAACTTGGAGCAGAAAGCTTTTGAACTGATACAGGAAAAATTGCAGGCAGCGTTAAATGAGCAGGGCTTTGGCGAAGCTGTGGCGCTGGAGACCGACAACGGCCGCGGCGTGATGTTTACGACGGGCGAAGTGGCCTACGGCCTTTTCTATGAGACGAAGCAGCGGAGCTTTGTGCTGCGCAGCGCGACGATGAAGACCCCGAAGCAGCCGGGCGACTGGCGTCAGCTTTCCATGTGGCTGTTCGATGAAGGCGAAAATACCATGCAGGACGCGGAGAGCATCGCGAACGACTTTCTTGAGCTCGTGCAGGGCTCTAAGCGCCGCGAGCTCGTACAGACCGCGAAGAAGCGCCGCAAGAAGGACGAAGAGAACAACGCGGATCCGCAGTTCTTTCTCAACCGTTTGGTGCCGGTGTTCCCGGAGCTGCGCGACGAAATGAACGAGGAACGCATCGTGTACGGTCAGGTGCGCACGGCACTGTTTGCTGCTGAGAAGGTTGCGCCGAAGTGCGAGAATCTTGCGAAGAACTATAAGGACAGCGAGCCCATGAAGCGCATGTGTACCATTTTCTGCGACATGTACGCCGCGGGTGATATGGACACCCGTGCAGTCATTCAGTTCGGCGTTCTGAATAATATTAAGGACGAGGCGGCCATCAACAATATCATCGCGAACTTTACGGACGGCTGCGACCTGCAGAAGGTGTATAAGCACTCCAGAAAACTCATCGGCAAGAACATCAAGCCCGAAAAGGAAAAGAAGAAGGGAAAAAAGGTGGAGGCACGCCTGAGCAACTGAAAAACCGCATAAAATCTCAAAATAGCTCTTGACAGCAGCGTATATCCTATGCTATTATAGGTATACCTCAAGTTGGGGGCTATTTTTTTGCGCCCAAATTTTGAGGGAGGCTGGGAGAACATCCCAAATTTTTTCCGTAAAACGGGAGGTGCCGTCATGAGAGTAAAGGTCGTTTTAGCTTGCACTGAATGCAAACAGCGCAACTACAACACAAAGAAGAACAAGAAGAATGATCCCGACAGACTTGAGATGAACAAGTACTGCAGATTCTGCAAGAAGCACACGCTCCACAGAGAGACGAAGTAAAGCGAGGAACGAAGTTATGGCCGAAAAAGCAAAAAAAGAAAACGGCTTTGTTCGCTTTATGAAGAAAGCGGGAAAGTTTTTCCGCGACTGCAAGGGCGAGATCAAAAAGATCGTTTGGCCTACGCCGAAGAACGTTTTCAAAAATGTGGGTGTCGTTCTTGCGACGATCATCCTGCTTGGTCTCTTCATTTTCCTGCTGGATACCGTCTTCATGAATTTGCTGGGTCTCGTCATGCAAGTGGCGAAATAAGCAGCGCGAATGATCGCGCGTTTATTTGAGAAGCGGAGGAATCGAAATGTCGGACGAAGCAAAATGGTATGTGGTTCATACCTATTCCGGGTATGAGAACAAGGTTGCGTCAAATCTGGAGAAGACGGTGGAAAACCACTCTTTACAGAATTTGATTTTTGAGATTCGCGTACCCACCGAAAAGGTCACAGAAGTTGCCGCAAACGGCAAGACCAAGGAAGTGGAACGCAAGATTTTTCCGGGTTACGTCATTGTAAAGATGATCCTCACGGATGAATCGTGGTACGCGGTTCGCAATATCCGCGGCTGCACGGGCTTCGTCGGCCCGTCTTCCAAGCCGATTCCGCTCACGGATGAAGAAGTGGAGCGACTCGGTGTGGAGACGAGGAATGTCGAAGTCTCCTACAATGTCGGTGACAGCGTCCAGATTACCGACGGCCCGCTTGAGGGCTTTATCGGAACAGTGGAAGAGATTGATGTGGACAAGAACCACATTCGCGTCATGGTTTCGATGTTCGGACGTGAAACCCCGGTTGACCTGGAACTTGACCAGGCGGAGCCGGTGGAATAACACACGGTAAATTGCGGTAATCCGCTTTTTATTGAGGGGGATACGTCCCCTGTGGGAGGAACGCCTGAATTTTCACGGACGTTCCGCCATCAACCACGAATTTTGGAGGTGCAAACAAATGGCTCAGAAGGTTACGGGCTTTATTAAGCTCCAGATACCTGCCGGTAAAGCTACCCCGGCACCACCGGTTGGTCCGGCTCTCGGTCAGCACGGTGTTAACATCATGGCATTTACAAAGGAATTTAACGAGCGCACCAAGGGCGACGCTGGTCTTATCATCCCGGTCGTCATCACAGTATACGCAGACCGTTCCTTTACCTTTGTAACAAAGACGCCGCCTGCAGCAGTTCTTATTAAGAAGGCTTGCGGCATCGAAACAGCTTCGGGCACACCGAACAAGACAAAGGTCGCAAAGATTACCCGCGAGCAGGTAAAGAAGATCGCCGAGCAGAAAATGCCTGATCTCAACGCTGCATCCATCGAGAGTGCTATGAGCATGATCGCCGGTACTGCACGCAGCATGGGCATCGAAGTAGTCGATTGATTTGATTTTACCCGGGTGGGAGGAAACTCTCTGAGAATCCGATATCTACCACTTTAGGAGGAACATGAATGAAACACGGTAAAAAGTATGTCGATGGCGCAAAGCTCATCGAGCGCAGCCGCCTTTATGATACGCAGGAAGCGCTTGACCTCTGTGTCAAGACCGGTACAGCAAAGTTCGACGAAACCGTTGAAGTCCACGTAAAGCTGGGCGTTGACGGCCGTCATGCAGACCAGCAGGTCCGCGGCGCTATCGTCCTGCCGCACGGCACGGGCAAGACCGTCCGCGTGCTCGCAATCTGCAAGCCGGAGAAGGAAGACGAGGCTCGTGCAGCCGGTGCTGAATTCGTCGGCGGCAATGATATGATCCAGAAGATTCAGTCCGAAGGCTGGATGGACTTTGACGTCCTCATCACGACCCCGGATATGATGGGTATGGTTGGCCGTCTCGGTAAGATCCTTGGCCCGCGCGGCCTCATGCCGAACCCGAAGGCCGGCACCGTTGCTCCGGACATTGCACGTGCAATCACCGAAGCGAAGGCCGGTAAGATCGAGTATCGTCTTGACAAGACCAACATCATCCACTGCCCGATCGGCAAGGTTTCCTTCGGCACAGAGAAGCTGACGGAAAACTTCAACACGCTGCTGGAAGCCATCAACAAGGCAAAGCCGGCTGCTGCTAAGGGCCAGTACATCCGTTCCTGCGTTGTTGCTGCAACGATGGGCCCGGGCGTGAAGATCAACCCGAACAAGGTTGGTTAAGATTCGTCTGAATCTTAAATTTAAGGCTTGACAGAGTTCTTCTGCCATGCTATAATTACAAAGCTGTTTACCTAAGACAGCAGGTGCACCGGTTTTCCGGGCTGAAAGGTTTTACCGCCTGCCGAGGGAGCGGAAAAGTTACTTTGTACTTTTTATGCCTTCCTGCGGTAAGTGGGAAGGCATTTTTAGTTTTCGCACCGAGGAAAATCGTTCATTTTGGCGCTTTTCCAAATCATAACTGAAAGGCGAGGTGAATATTTTGCCCAGTAAAAGCGTTTTGGAAACAAAGCAGGCAATTGTTGCTCAGCTGAAGGATAAGGTCGCTAACAGCGTATCCGGTGTTGTCGTAGACTACAAGGGTATCACTGCAGAGGCCGACACAAAGCTCCGTAAGGAACTGCGTGAAGCCGGCGTTGAGTACACTGTCGTTAAGAATACTCTTCTCAAGCGTGCTATCGAAGGCACCGAGATCGAGGGTATGTCCGAGGTTCTCGAAGGCACAACCGCTCTGGCTGTTTCCCACGAGGATCAGATCGCTCCGGCAAGAATCCTGAACAAGTTTGCAAAGGATTCCGACGGTAAGTTCGTGATTAAGTCCGGCTACATGGACGGTAAGGTCATGTCTCCGGCAGAGATCGCTGCAATCGCAGATCTCCCGAGCAAGGAAGGTCTTGTTCAGATGCTGCTTAGCGTTCTCGTATCCGGCCCGCGTGGTCTTGCTATTGCACTTAGTGAAGTTGCAAAGGCTCAGGAAACTGCATAAGTTTGCAGGATAATTTTCAATTTAAAATTTTAGGAGGATATTACAATGGCTGATATCGCAAAGTTTGTTGAAGAAATCAAGTCCATGACCGTTCTCGAGCTCAACGAGCTGGTCAAGGCTATCGAAGAGGAGTTCGGTGTTTCCGCTGCTGCTCCGGTTATGGTCGCTGGCGCTGGCGCTGCTGCTCCGGCTGCTGAAGAGAAGACCGAGTTCGACGTTGTTCTGAAGTCTGCTGGCGCAAACAAGATCAACGTTATCAAGGTTGTTAAGGAAGCTACCGGCCTGGGCCTGAAGGAAGCTAAGGCTATGGTTGACGAGGCTCCGAAGACCATTAAGGAAGGCGTTTCCAAGGACGACGCTGAGGCTCTTAAGACGAAGCTCACCGAGGCTGGCGCTGAGGTCGAACTGAAGTAAGTTTTTACTTCACCTTATAATTGTCTGATTTAAGATCCGCAAATGCAGTTCGCTGTGTTTGCGGGTCTTTTTTCTTTTCGGTTATATGGTTTTCTGAAATATAATTTGGCATCTTTGTTCACAAAATAGTCATTGCTTTTTTGGTTTTATCGGTCTATAATATGTTCATTCCTTAATAGTTCAAAAATGAACAATTCAGTTTTAAACTGTTTTTTGGAAATGGACATCGTTAAGAACTTTTGGCGATGTTCACAAGTAAGCAACAGGAGGTGCGAGGAATGAAGCGAGACGAGCAAGCGTGTACGGACGTGCCGTTTCACGACGGGCTTGCAGAACACTTAACGCAGATCGTGCGCATCATCCATACGGAGCTGCGCAAGGTGCTGGCGGATGAAGACCTTTCCGCGGTGGAATCCGGTGTGATCATGTGCCTTTCCACAACAAAGGTCGATACGGCCGGGCGCATTGCGCGGCGCATGGGTGTTTCGCGCTCGTTGATGAGTAAGGCGGTAGACCACCTTGTGCGCGGCGGATGGATTGAAACAAAACCGGACCCAAATGACCGTCGCATGGTACATTTGGTTTTGTTGCCGAAGGCCGAGCCGGCTGTTAAACGGTGCAGAGAGCTGAAGCATGAATATTATGAAAAAATGTGCGCCGGTGTCAGCCCGGAAGACATGCAGGTCTTCCACCGCGTCATAGAGCAAATGCGGCGAAACCTTGAAAACTTTAACGAGACGGGCAGATACCCGGAGATGAGAAAGGAGAAAACCGAATGAGATTGCTGAAAACGTACCTAAAGCCGTTTGCGGCGCTGGTGCTGGCGTGCATTCTGCTGCTTTTCGGGCAGGCGATGTGTGACTTGACATTACCGAACGTGATGAGCGACATTGTGAACACCGGCATTCAGCTTGGCGGCGTGGATGAGGCTGCACCTGCGGTTTTGAACCAACAGGCCGTTGACTTATTGACGCTGTTTATGAACGACGCGGAGGCGAGGACGTTCAAAAACGCCTACACGCCCGTGGAGCACGGCAGCGATGAAGAGACGAAGCTTGCGAAAACCTACGAGAATATCAAGGACATGGATGCGGTCGCTTTAAGCGAAGATGCAGACGTGCAGGCGGTGGGCGATGCCTACGGTAAAGCAGCGTATGCGTTCATGACGTTCCTGAAGGATTACGGCACGCAGACCGGCCAGGCGATGGACGCCGAAAGCGGCGTGCAGGACATGGATATGCGTCAGCTTTATGCTGTTATCCCCATGTTACAGCAGATGCCGAAAGAGACGTTCAGCGAAGCGATCGATTCTGCCGAAAACGCGCAGTCGATGATCGGCTCGCAGGTGGGCGCAACGTTTACAAAGCTGTTCTATAAGGAACTCGGCGTCGATTTGGACGCAAAGCAGGTGCGCTACATTGTGATAAAGGGTCTCGAGATGCTCGGCATTGCGCTGCTCGGCGTGCTGGCGGCGGTGCTCGTCGGCTTCTTCGCGTCGCGTATTTCGTCCGGCGTGGCAAAGCAGATGCGCAGCGATGTGTTCCGCAAGGTGGAAAGCTTTTCCAACACGGAGTTCGATAAATTTTCCACTGCATCGCTCATCACGCGCACGACGAACGACGTGACGCAGGTGCAGATGCTTATTTCCATGGGTCTGCGTTTAATGTGCTACGCGCCGATCATGGGCGTGGGCGGCATTATTTTCGCGCTGCAAAAAAGTGTTTCGCTAAGCTGGATCATCGCGCTCGCGGTCATCGTTTTGCTGGGGCTTGTCGTCGTACTTTTAAACGTTGCAATGCCGAAATTCAAGAGCTTGCAGCGTTTGACGGACAGATTAAACCTCGTCAGCCGCGAGAATTTGAGCGGCATGCTCGTGGTACGCGCGTTTACGAATGAGAAATTCGAGGAGGCGCGCTTTGATAAGGCGAATGAAGACCTCACCCGCACAAACCGCTTTACCCAGCGCGTGATGAGCATTACAATGCCGGTCATGATGCTTATCATGAATCTTGTCACGCTGCTCATCATGTGGGTGGGTGGGCACGCCATTGCGGAATCCACCATGCAGGTAGGCGACATGATGGCGTATATCCAGTACACGATGCAGATCATCATGTCGTTCCTGATGATTGCGATGATCTTCATTATGGTGCCGCGCGCCATGGTTTCCGCAGACCGTGTGCAGGAGGTGCTGACGACGGAGCTTTCCATTAAAGAGCCGGAAAACCCGGTTATACTCGGTAATGAAAGCGGTGAGCTGCGTTTTGACGACGTTTCCTTCCGCTACGGCAACGCCGAGGAAGATACCTTGAGCCACATTTCGTTTACCGCAAAGCCCGGCCAAACGACGGCGTTTATCGGCGCGACGGGTGCGGGAAAATCGACGCTCATCAACCTCATCCCGCGTTTTTACGATGTCACCGGCGGCGCAGTTTACCTGAACGGCAAGGATATCCGCACGCTTTCGCAAAAGGAACTGCGCGATAACATCGGCTACGTGCCGCAGAAGGCCATGCTGTTCTCCGGCACAATCGATTCCAACATCAAGTACGGCAAGGAAGACGCCGATGTGAACGAGGTGCTGGCAGCGCTCGATTGCGCACAGGCTACGGAATTTGTCAGCGAATTGCCGAACGGCGTGGAAAGCTCCATCGCGCAGGGCGGCAGCAACGTTTCCGGCGGCCAGAAGCAGCGCCTTGCCATTGCCCGTGCGCTCGTGAAAAAAGCGCCGGTGTATATTTTCGATGATAGCTTCTCCGCGCTCGATTTCAAAACGGATGCAAAGCTGCGCCGTGCGCTGACGAAATACACGGAAAACGCTGTCGTACTCATCGTCGCGCAGCGCGTTTCCACCATCATGAACGCCGAGCAGATCATTGTGCTGGATGAAGGCAAAATCGTCGGCAAGGGCACGCACAAAGAGCTTTTGAAAACGTGCCCGGAATACCGCGAGATTGCGGAAAGTCAGCTTTCAAAGGAGGAATTGGCATGAGCGAACCGAAAAGAAACGCACCGCGTCCGCACGGGCCCGGCAGAGGCATGATGCCCACCGAAAAAGCCAAGGACTTCAAAGGCAGCTTTAAAAAGCTTATTTCGTATCTTTCCCCGTTTAAGTTTACAATACTCATCGTCGTCATTTTCGCGGCGCTTTCCACCGTGTTCACGATCGTCGGCCCGAAGATCCTCGCAAAAGCGACCGATGAGCTGACAGCCGGCTTGATGCGCATCATCACCGGCGCTGCGGAGGGCATTGACTTTGGCTATATCGCGAAAGTTTTACTGTTCCTTGTGGGGTTATATGCGTTGAGCGCGCTGTTCTCCTACATTCAGGGATTTACGATGTCCGGCGTTTCGGCAAAGGTCTCGTACAACATGCGCCGTGCCATTATGGAGAAGATCGACCGCCTGCCCGTCTCGTATTTTCACAAAACGAGTCAGGGTGACGTGCTTTCCCGCATCACGAACGATGTTGATACGCTCAGCCAGAGTCTTAACCAGAGTATCACGCAGCTTATCACGTCTGTGTGCTCTATCATCGGCGTGCTTATTATGATGCTTTCTATCAGCTGGCAGTTGACGCTTGTCGCACTGTGCATCGTGCCGATTTCGTTGCTGCTTGTCGGACGCATTGTGAAATCCTCACAGAAATATTTCATCGGCCAGCAGGAATACCTCGGCGCGGTGAACGGCCACGTGGAGGAAATGTACGGCGGGCATGTCGTCGTGAAGGCGTTTAACGGCGAAGCGCGCTCCATGGAGAAATTCGAGTGCGAAAACGAAAAGCTCTATAACGCGGGCTGGAAGTCGGAGTTCCTCTCCGGCCTGATGCAGCCGATCATGGGCTTTGTGGGCAACCTCGGCTACGTTGTGGTGTGCATTTTGGGCGCATCTATGGCGGCAGGCGGCAGCATGACCATCGGCGGCATTCAGGCGTTCATCCAGTATCTGCGCAGTTTCACGCAGCCCATCACCCAGATGGCAAGCATCTCAAGTCAGGTACAGCGCACCATGGCGGCGGCAGAGCGCATTTTCAATTTCCTTGATGAACCCGAGATCGTCGAAAAAACACCGAAATACACCGTGGAAAACAGCAATATCCGCGGCGACATTCGCTTTGACCACGTTTGCTTCGGCTACGAAGACACCGACGAGACGGTCATCCACGATTTCTCCGCCGATGTGAAAGCAGGCCAGAAGATCGCTATTGTCGGCCCGACGGGTGCAGGCAAAACGACTATGGTAAAGCTTCTCATGCGCTTCCACGACCTTAAATCCGGCAGGATCTACCTTGACGGCAAGGACATCACGGAGTTTGCCCGCGGCGACCTCAGAAAAGAATTCGGCATGGTTCTGCAGGACACGTGGCTTTACAGCGGCACCATCATGGAGAACATCCGTTACGGCCGCTTGGACGCGACGGACGAGGAGGTCATTCAGGCGGCAAAAGCGGCGCAGGTTGACCACTTTGTGCGCACACTGCCGGACGGCTACAACACGATCCTCAATGAAGAAGCGACGAATGTCTCGCAGGGACAAAAACAGCTGCTCACCATCGCCCGTGCGATTTTGTCCGACAGCCGCATCATGATCCTTGACGAAGCGACAAGCTCCGTCGATACACGCACCGAGCTTTCCATCCAGACTGCAATGGATAACCTGATGCGCGGCCGCACAAGCTTCATCATCGCGCACCGCCTCTCGACAATCCGCAACGCTGACCTTATCCTCTGCATGAAGGACGGCGACATCGTGGAGCAGGGCACGCATGAAGAATTGCTCGCAAAAAACGGCTTCTACGCAAACCTCTACAACAGTCAGTTCGAGCACGCAGAGGAAAGCGCCTCAGGGCTTTGCCCCGAGACCCTATAAACCTTCTGAAGAAAGTTTAATCAAAGATTTTTACATTTATAAGACGTGAAAACGGCGAAATCCTGAACAGGACTCGCCGTTTTCTTATGCTTTACTTTAATTCTTGCGGTTAAAATTGATGAGGCAGCCGGCTTTGACGATTTTCTTTTCGTCGTCCGTCATCGGGGCAATGTAAAGCTCGATCTCCTTAACTTCATCGCCGAGCACATACGCTTTAATGCTCTGCATATCGCCGTCCATGGCGTCCAAAACGTTCGGGACGAGGATATAATCACCGATCTCGAAGGCGGGTTCATTCTTCATCTGGAACGGCAGCATGCCCCAGTTCATCACGTTGGAGCGGTAGCGCTTGGTGGCGTACTCGGAGCAGATATTCGCAAGGCCGCCCAAGACGCGCTGGCAGCTTGCCGCCTGCTCGCGCGCAGAGCCGTCACCGGGCTTCACGCAGTAAATGACACTGCCGATTTCGATTGTCTTTTCATCGACGTCGGGCAGGATGTTTTTCACTTTCCCGAGTGCGTTTTTCAGAGCTTCATCGCTTTGTGCTTCGCCCGCAAGTCTCGCTTTTTCGAGTGCACGGACATCCTTTGCACGCTGCACGTAACCGGGGTCGCGGCGGGAGAGTGTGAACTCCGCAAGCCCCAGTGGATTGGAGCGGTACGAAGACGTTTCGCCGGACGGGATCAATTCGTCGGTCGTTGTGACCTTATCCATGATCTTCGAGCAGACGCGCAGCAGAATGTTCTGCGCAAGTGCCTCCTGCTCCGGCCAATCCTTGATGTTCGGGCCGTAGATGAGCTTATCCTCCGGCTCTGCCTTGCCGAAGCCGTTGTAAATGCGGGCGCGGTAGGAGGAATCATCGTAGTTGTATTCCGGCACCTCATAGTTGTCCGCGTACTTTTCGGCGGAGGTCAAAATGCCGCCGTTTGCCGCCGTTGCCGCGATAGAACGTGCGTCCATGAGTGCGACGGCGCTCAGTTGGCCTGCGCCCGGCTTGGAGCCTTCGCGGTTCGGGAAGTTGCGTGTGGCGTGGCGGATGCTCAGCGCGTTATTCGCCGGTGTATCGCCTGCGCCGAAGCACGGGCCGCAGAATGCGGTCTTCACGATGGCGCCCGTTGCCATGAGGTCGGAAATGGCGCCCTTTGCGAGCAGGTCCATAAACACCGGCTGTGAGGACGGGTAGACGTCCAGTGTGAATTCGCCCTGACCGCACTGCGCGCCCTTTAAGATGTGCGCTGCCGCCATGACGTTCGTATATGTGCCGCCCGCGCAGCCCGCAATGATGCCCTGCTGCACCTGCAAACCCTTTGGGGTGATCTTATCCGTCAGACTGAATTCGATATCCTTGCCTTCCGTCAAGCGCGCGGCTTCCTTTTCTACTTCGCGCAGGATGTCGCCGAGATTCGCGTTCAATTCGTCAATCTCAAACGCGTTGCTCGGGTGGAATGGCAGCGCGATCATCGGCTTTACGGTGGAAAGGTCTACATAGACCAAGCCGTCGTAGTATGTCACGTCGGCCGGCTTTAACGCGCGGTAATCGTCCGCGCGGCCGTGCTTTGCGAGGTACGCCTTCGTGTCGTCGTCTGTGCACCAGACGGAGGTGAGACATGTGGTCTCGGTCGTCATGACGTCCACGCCGTTGCGGTAATCAGTCGTCATGCTCTTGATGCCGGGGCCGACGAACTCCATGACCTTGTTTTTTACGTAGCCGTTTTTAAACACCGCACCGATGATGGCAAGCGCGATGTCCTGCGGGCCCACGCCCGGGCGCGGCTTGCCGGTGAGGTACACCGCCACAACGCCGGGGTACGCGACATCGTACGTGTTTTCGAGCAGCTGCTTGACGAGCTCGCCGCCGCCTTCGCCGATGGCCATGGTGCCGAGCGCGCCGTAGCGCGTGTGGGAATCGGAGCCGAGAATCATTTTGCCGCAGCCCGCCATGGCCTCGCGCATGTACTGGTGAATGACCGCCATGTGGGGCGGCACATAAATGCCGCCGTATTTGCGCGCGGCGGAAAGGCCGAACACGTGGTCGTCCTCGTTGATGGTGCCGCCCACGGCGCACAAGCTGTTGTGGCAGTTTGTGAGCACGTAGGGGATGGGGAACTTCTCCATGCCGGAGGCGCGCGCCGTCTGAATGATGCCGACGAACGTGATGTCGTGCGAGGCGAGCGCATCAAATTTTAAGCGCAGGTTCTGCATATCCTCCGCGGTGTTGTGCGCTTTTAAAATGGAATAGGCGATGGTACCCTGTTTTGCCGTGCCTTTTTGATAGGTCTCGGGTGCAGCGGCTTCCGGCACGATCTCTGTGCCGTTCACAAGGTAAACGCCGCCGTCATAAAGCTTTACCATATTCATTCACCGAAACTTCCGAAGGAGCCCGGAAGCGATCCTTTCTTTTAGCTTTGCATGGCCGCGCAGAAAATCCTGCGCTTAATTGCTTTCAGTATAGCATAATAAAGGCGGATTTGCAATTTGCATTTCTGCTTTTTCATTTTGTTCAAAAACGGTTCAGTCTTCCGCGATGACTTTTGCTGCGGCGGAGCCCGAAGCGGTCTTCCAAATGCGGATCATCGTCGGGATGCGGCTTTGCAGTTCCGAAACGTGAGAGATGATGCCGACGACGCGCCCGCTTTGGCGGATGCTCTCGAGCGCACGCATGGCGGTATCGAGCGTGTCGGTATCGAGCGAGCCGAAGCCTTCGTCGATGAAAATGGAATCAAGCCGCACCGCACCCGAGTAGCTCTGCACGACGTCCGAAAGCCCGAACGCGAGGGAAAGGGATGCCAAAAACTGCTCGCCGCCCGAAAGTGTCTCTACGGAGCGGCACGTGCCGCTCATGCCGTCCAAAACCTCAATGTCAAGCCCGCCGTAGCCCGCGCCGCTTTTGCCCTGCTTGTGCTGCAAGGCGTAGCGCCCGCGGCTTAAAACGGAGAAAAAGCGGTTTGCGCTCTGAATGGTCTCGTCGAGCATCATGCCGAGCACGTACTGCAAAAGCGGTACGCGCAAGGCGTTGCTGCGGCCGGTCACGTACCCCGCAAGCTTTGCTGCGCGGCTGTACTGTACGTCGAGCGCGGCGGCTTCCTCCGTGTATTGCTGCACGGCGGCGGCGCTTTCCGCAATGGTGCGCAGGTCGGAGCCAAAGCGCCCAAGCTGCACGGAAAGCGTCTGCGTTTCGGTGCTTTTTGCGTCCAGCTCCGCTTTGCTTTGCGGGAGGTCCTTTTCCGGCGCTGCGCCGAGGGCGTTTTTCGCTTCCTTTGCGGCGAACATCTGCTGTGCGGCAGCTTTTACGGCCTCGTTTGCGGCAGAAAGCGCGTTTTCCGCGGTGTGGAACGCTTCCTCAAGCGCTGCGGTCTCTTGCTCGAGCACGCGAATGCGCTTTTGTATTTCGGTCATCTCCAAGGTGATTTGCGCCGCATCGCGTACGGCGTCCATGGCGCTTAATTGGCGGCGCTTTTCTTCTAAAGCGGCGCGGCAGGCGGCAAGCGCGGCGTTGTGGCGGCTTTCGACCTGCATAAGCGCTTCACGTTCCGCTTTGAGTGTCTCAAGTTTCTTGTGTGCGGCCGGCGCCTGCGCTGCAAGCTTTTGCGCTTCGTTGAGCGCCGTTTGCGCCGCAATGTAGGCCGCCGTGAGCGCTTCTTCGCTTTCTGTGATGCTTTTTGCGGCGTCGTTTGCGGCGTTTAATTGTGCGAAAGCGACCTCGTGCCGCGCTTTTGCGGCGGCGGCCGTCTGCTCGGCGCGGCTTTGCTCCTGCCGCAGGTCTTCAAGCTTTTTGCGCAGCGCATCAAGTTCTTCTTTTGTCGTCTCACCTGCGCACGGCACGGCGAGCACGGGGTGGTGCACCGCGCCGCAAACGGGGCACGGCGTGCCGTCCGTGAGCCCTGTGGCGAGCGCGGCGGCGCTGTTTTGGTTCCATTTGGCTTCTGCCGCCGAGAGCAGCTTATCCTGCCCCACGACGGTCAGACGCGCGGTGCGCGCCGCGTCTTCGGCAGCTCCCCACAATTTTTTGCACTGCGCTTCGGCTTTGGCGGCGTCACTGCGCGTTTTCAGCGCGGCAAGCTGTTCGCTTAAGATGGTCTGCGTCTGTAAGAGCGACGCGAGCCGGTCTTTTGCGGCATCGGCCTTTTCGGTGAATGCTTCGCCTACCGCGATGCGCCGCAGCACCTCCGGCAGCTTTTGGCGGTCGTCCTCTGCCTGCTTCTGCACGGCGCGTTCGCGCTCCTCCTCGGCGCGCAGTTCTTTTAAAAGCTGCTCCTTTTGCAGGCTGCGTTCCTGCTCCGCACGCAGCTGTTCGCTTCGTTTTAAAAGTGTGTCCTTTTCGGCGGTCAGCTTTGTAAGTCCCGCGCGGTTCTGCTCGGCGCGCGTATACTGCGCTTTGGCGGAAGCTGCCCGCGTTTCGGCGGTTTTCAGCTGCGCTTCGGCATCGGTCTCGGCTTTTTGGCACTGCTCAAATTGCAGTGCACGGGTGTATTGCTTTTGTGCGAGCGTCAGTGCTTCTTTCGCGGCGGCGAGCGCTTTTTCGGTCCGTGCGCATTCTAATCGAAGCGCTTCTGTTTGCACGGCGAGCGCCTCGGCGGTCTCCGCGCCATGCTTTTCGAGCAGCGATTTCAGTTTTGTCTCGCATGTTTCGCGCTTTGCGTACAGCTTTTTTTGCCGCTCCGTAAATTTCATCGCGATGCGCTCCCATAGCTCGCAGGAGAAAAGCGTTTTCAAAATGGCTGCTTTTTCGGTGGAATTCGCGCGCAGAAGCTGCATGAATTTGCCCTGCGGCAGCACGATGACCTGCGAAAATTGCTCGGCGGTGAGGGAAAGCAGGTTTTCCGCGTAGCCTGTCACATTGCGCGCCGCACCCGAAGCGGCAAGCGCCCAGCCGTCTGCCGTGCGGCGCTTGCACTCGTTTTCTTCCTCGGTGATAAAATCGTCGCTGCCGCGCTTTTTGCGGCGGTACAGCGCGCGGCGGAAGCAATATTCGTCTTCGCCGAGCGCAAAATGATAGACGACCTCGGTGCGGTCGCTGTCCGCGGCGGCAAGGCAGCGCATATCTTGAAACGTGCGCCGCCCGCCCGTCGATTTATAAAAGAGCGCGATGCTCATGGCGTCGAGCAGCGTCGTTTTGCCGCCGCCCGTCTGTCCGGTGATGAGGAACAGCCCCGCTTCGTTCAGCTTTTCAAAATCAATGACGGTGTGCTCCAGATACGGCCCAAACGCCGAAAGCTCCAAACGGATCGGTCTCACGTTGCATCGCCCTCCAGTTCCTTTAGAATTTCCGCCAGCAGCGCTTCGTCCTCCGGCCGCGCTTCCTCACCGCAGACCTCCTTTAAAAAGCCGCGGAAAAGCTCCGCGCGGCTGCGGCTGTGCAGATCGGCTTCCGCCTGCGTGCCTGCGTGCTGCTTTAAAAACCACGTGCTGCGCACGCCGAGTACATTCGGGTAATAGGGGCGCAGTCGGTCGGCCGGACGGAAAACCGGCTCGTCGTCGGTGAGCAGAATTTCCACATAGTCTTCATTGGGCGCCGCCTGCCCGTTTTCGAGCAGCGCCGCAAACGTACCCTCTATGCGCTTTACGTCGTGCAGAGGGGTTACGGGGATGCACGTTGTTTCCACCGTGTCGCCGAGCGTGACGAGCGTCATGCTCTTTTTCTGGTGCGCTTCGTCTACGGAATATTTGAGCGGTGAGCCCGCGTAGCGCGCCGTGTCGCCTGCCCTTTGCGCCGCGTGCAGGTGCCCGAGCGCCGCATAGTCAAACGGGGAGAAGACATCCGTCGGCACATCGCCCGCGCCGCCGACGAAAAGGCGGCTTTCGGAATCGGAGGTGGAGGCCCCCGCCGCAAAGCAGTGCGCGACCAAAACGTGCTTTTTCGCGGGGTCAAACGCTTTTTCCATTTTTTCCACCGCCGCGCGCATGCAGGCCCCCGCACCGCGCAGCGTTTCATCGCCTAAAAAATCGCGCATCTGGGCGTTTTCAAAGTACGGCAGCGGGAAAATCTGTATGTTGCCGATCTCGACCGGCGTAAACGCGTCTTTAAGCTCCGTGATGATATGGATGCCGTGCCGCGCAAGCAGGCTTTTGCCCACCGCGATGCGGTCCGGGCTGTCGTGGTTGCCGGAAATGATGACGGCGGGGATGCTTCGTTCGCACAGCGCATCGATGAGCTCGTCGAATAAATGAATCGCGTCGACCGAGGCAATCTGCCGGTCGTACAGATCGCCCGCAATGAGCAGCGCATCGGGCTTATATTCATCCAGCGCAGGCAAAAGCGACTGCCGCACAAAATGCCGCTGGTCATCCATTAAGCTGCGACCGTACAAAAGCCTGCCGAAGTGCAGGTCTGCAATATGTAAAAGCTGCATAGCGTCTCCTTCTAAATTTTCAATCTGACTTTTTTCTGAATTTGCCGGCGAGCACCTTTTCAGGGGTGCCAAACCGTGCTATAATAATAAAATAGTTAACAGTATTATATCATGTCCGTTGGAGGATAAACAGTGAGAAAACATAAATTTTTATCGATATGCGCAAGCGTTTTGCTGTCGCTTTCCGTTTTGACGACCGGCGTTTTGGCCGATACAGCCGAAAGCACCGCGAGCGATATTTCCACAGCTTCCGATACCTCGACTTCGGAAACCGACACAACGACAAACACGGTCGTGGCCAAAAGCAGTGAAATGGGATTTCCGTGCGATAAGCTCACAGACCCGAACAGCGCTTCTATTTATATGGTGAGCCTCGACACCGATACCGTTGTCTATACATATAATCCGGACGAGCGCCGCCCCATGGCTTCCATGACGAAGATCATGACGTATATCGTCACGGCGGAAACGGTCAGCGACCTGCAAAACACGCGCACTACGGTGCCGGAAAGCGTTGCCGAGGAGCTTGAGGGCACGGGCTCGTCTTTGGCGGAAATTCAAACGGGCGAAAGCTTTACCATCTATGAGCTTTTGAACCTGATGATGGTGCCCTCCGGCAATGATGCCGCGCTGACGCTTGCAAAATATGTGGATTCTTTGAATATCACGGCCGATGACCCGCAGTATGACGAAGACGGTGACGGCAAAATGAGCTGTGTGGAGCTGATGAACAAGAAGGCTGCGGAGCTCGGCTGCACGAACACGCATTTTGTGAACCCGCACGGCCTGTATGATGAAAACCACTACACCACCGCGCGCGAGATGGCGACCATTACGGAGTATGCGCTGACAATGCCGTATTTTACGGACGTCACCTCGCAGACGTCTTACACGCAGCCGCCGACGAACATGACAAGCGAGGAACGCACCGTCACCACGACGAACCGCATGCTTTTGAGCTATGACGATGAGTATTACACCTATGCCACCGGCGTAAAGACCGGCTCCTTGAATGAATCCGGCTACTGCATTTCCGCCACGGCTACGTATGACGGGTACAGTTACCTTGTCGTTTGCATGGGCAGCCCGTATATCGACAGCGAGGGCAACCATATCGATTATCACGGCGAAATGTACGATGCCGCGACGCTGTTCCGCTGGGCATTTTTGAATATCGAAAACAAAACGCTCGTTACGGACGGCGAGCTTCTCGGCGAGGTGAACCTCAAATACGCGTGGGGCAAAGACCGCCTGCAGGTGCTGGCGCAGGGCAATCTCACCGCAACACTGCCGAGCAGTCTGGAAAGCGGCGCCATCACCACAAAGCTCGATCTGCCCGAAAGCGTGAAAGCGCCCATCAAAAAGGGCGATTACGTCGGTACCGCCACATTCTATTATAACGGCGCGGAGCTTTCCACCGTTGCGCTCGTCGCCGCGGAAAGCGTGGAGCGCAGCGAGATCGTGCAGGTTTTGCAGCAGGGGCAGGAGGTGCTCACCTCCACGTGGTTTATCGTTACGGCCACCATTTTGCTGGTCTTGGCTGCCGCGTATGCTATCCTTGCCATCCTGATGAACCGTAAAAACAAAAAAGTCCGCCGCGTAAAGAAATACAGAGATTTATAAGTACAGAACAAAACCCCGATCCGTTTCATGTGCGGAATCGGGGTTTTGACGTTCACGGAGCGAACAATTCACTTGCCGTAAGGCAAATTTCACCATAATCTCCTACGTCCTCACCTGCCGGCTCGGTCGAAGTTGGGCAGTCGCCACCGGTTTGTTTTTTAGTGAAATATTTTGCTGACGCAAAATGTGAAATAACGCTTCGCACACAAGTGTGCTGTGCATTGTGATATATTGCGTCTTCGCCGCAATATAAAATGAAATAAATCTCCTCACGCCCGCAGGCATTTCACAACAACCGAAGGTTGTTCTTTTACGTGCGAAGCACATTTCACAAATCTCGAAGAGATTTATTTCACTCCAAAGGAAAAACCTCATTCGTTTGAATGAGGTTTTTCCTTTGGTCCCGCAGAGTGATACGGAAGTGTGAGAACACGAACAAAAACCATTGAAAACACTACATTTTTTACGGCATGGACGCACGGGTTTCTCAATAAAAATAAGGAGAAACTGCCATGACAAATTTCATAGAAGAGTTCTACTACGGCAATATCGACCCGCAGGCTCGCAGCTTCGAGCAAAACCCAAAGGTACAGCGGGATATGGAGATCCTCACCGATAACGAGGACTTCCTCACGGATAAGCTCTCCGGCGAGGAGAAGAAACGGTTTATCCAGTATGTCGATGCCTGGGCATCCGTCAACGGAGAGGCCACCCTCGACAGCTTCATCACCGGCTTCCGCCTCGGCGCGCAGTTCACATTCGATACCTTCGTCACATCGAAAGCGCCATATATGGATTATCTAAAAGATGAGATGTAAACAACAATCCGGCTCTGCCACACGGCGAGGCCGGATTTTTCTGTTCTATCGGCAATATTCAGAAAAAAGTTAGTAAGAATATCACGGTTTTTGCCGATAGCGGCAAATTAAAAAACAAAAATAAACGAATTGTTCCTCAAAAATTGAAAGTCACAATTTATTCATGACAAAAACTATTGACATTCAACATAACATGTGATAGAATATAATCACAAAATAGCCAGTGCAGTTTTTAGGTGGTATAAAACAATGCAGCTTGAAGAACTTGCGTCCGTCAGGACGGGATTAGTCACAGCAAGGAAAAAGCCAAAAGAAAATCAACGCCCAACAAAGAAATATTCGTTGATAAACCTTAAATGTATTAATTCTTCCGGATATCTCAACACAACCGTTGCAGAAGAATATTTATCATCTGAGGTTTTGAAAGCAGATTTCTTTACGCAAAAAGGCGACATTCTCGTTCGCTTAAGCGCGCCTTACACAGCGGTAATGATAAAAGAAGACAGTGAATGTGGATACTTAGTTCCTTCACATTTTGCAATTATTCGCGTTGACAAGGCAAAGGCTCTTTCAGAATATGTTCTTTGGTTTTTGAAAAGAGAAAGCACTCTGCAGAAAATATTACAAAACAGCAGCGGAAGTTCAGCCTTCGGTACTATTAGTTCGGGATTTCTTGCTTCGTTAAAAATTCGTGAAATTCCCATAGAGAAGCAAGCAGTTGTCGGGAAACTGCTTCTGCTTTCCGAAAAGGAGCAAAAATTGCTTCATGACCTGGCAAAACAAAAAGAAATATTCAATCGCGAACTCGTAAATCAAGTATACGATTCGTTTAAGAGAGGTAATTGACATGACTACAAAGCAGAATATCGAAAAAGTTCTTTGGAGCGCCTGCGACAGTTTCCGCGGGAAAATCGACAGCTCACGTTATAAGGATTACATTCTTTCTATGCTATTCGTGAAGTATTTGACCGATGTGTATAACGAGACAAGGGACAAATATGTAAAGCAGTATGATGGTGACGAAAGACGCATTGAACGGGCTATGAGCCGTGAGCGTTTTATCATGGACAAGACCTCTACTTTTACATATCTCTATGATAATAGAAACGATGCTGAAATCGGGCAAAAAATAAACGTCGCGCTTGCTGCCATCGAAAACAACAACAGTGCGAAACTCCACAATGTGTTCCGAGCCATTGATTTCAACTCTACGGTGGATTTTGGCGAAGTCAAGGAGAAAAACGCTATCCTTAAGAATCTGCTCGAAGATTTTAAGGAACTTGACCTTCGCCCCTCTCAGCTCGATACGGCGGATATCATCGGCGATGCATACGAATACATGATTGCAAACTTTGCATCGGACGCCGGAAAAAAAGGCGGCGAGTTCTATACGCCAAGCAAGGTTTCTGAGTTGGTTGCGAAGTTGGTTGCACCCAAAGAAAACGACCGCATTTATGATCCCACCTGCGGAAGCGGCGGTTTGCTTTTGAAGGCATATAAGCAAATCCCGAGTGGAAAGACACATCTGTATGGCCAGGAACAGAATATGCAGACATGGGCATTATGCCGGATGAATATGTTCCTGCACAATGTTGATGATGCCACGATCTGGCAGGGCGATACGCTTGCTAATCCGCAGAATATCGAAAACGACAAGTTGATGAAGTTCCAGTGCATCTGCGCAAATCCTCCGTTCTCACTCGATAAGTGGGACAGCGGTTTCTTAGGCAATGTGGAAACCGACGGCAAAGGGAAAGCGAAGATGACAGCAGAGCTTGACCCCTATCATCGCTTCGACTGGGGCATTCCACCCACATCCAAAGGCGATTATGCGTTCGTTATGCACATGCTTCACAGCTTGGATGATACCACCGGACGCATGGGCATTATACTTCCCCACGGTGTACTGTTCCGCGGCGCAAGCGAAGGTAGAATCCGTCGCACGATTATCGAACAGTTCAATCTTCTCGATGCAGTTATTGGTTTGCCTGCAAACTTGTTCTACGGAGCCGGTATTCCTGCATGCATTCTCATCTTCCGCAAAGATCGTGGAACGAACGAAAAAGTTCTGTTCATCGACGCCAGCGGAGACGGGCATTACGAGAAAGGGAAAAACCAGAATATTCTCCGCGATGAAGATGTTCAGAAAATCGTTGATACTTACCGCGCTTACAAGACGGATATCAACTATAAAGATGAAGAAAAGTTCAGCCATGTCGCTACGCTGCAAGAAATTGCCGAAAACGACTACAACCTGAATATTCCACGCTATGTCGATACCTTCGAGGAAGAAGAACTGATTGATATCGACGAGGTAAAGCAGAATATCGCAAATATAGAAGCAGAACTCGCCGAAGTTCAGGCGCAGATGAAGAAGTATATGGAGGAACTGGGACTGTGAGTACGGAACTGACTACATATAGCGAACAGACTTTTGAAAGCATCAAGCATATAAACGAAGCTGGTCAGGAGTACTGGCTTGCCAGAGAGCTGCAGCCCGTTTTGGATTATGCTCAATGGCGAAACTTTAATGAAGCAATCGACCGCGCAAAACTGGCTTGCAAAAATAGCGGATTTGAGCCGACAGACCATTTTGCTGACGTCAGCAAAATGGTCGAGCTTGGGTCTGGGGCGGAACGCGAAATCGATGATTATATGCTCTCTCGTTATGCGTGTTATTTGATTGTAATGAACGGCGATCCACGCAAAGAAGTAATTGCCGTTGGACAATCATACTTTGCAGTTAAAACTCGTCAGCAAGAGCTCATCGAAAACTATGAAGAATTGACCGAAGACCAGAAACGCTTGGCAATTCGGAATGAAATGAAGCGACACAATGCTGCTTTGGCAGATGCAGCTCATGATGCTGGAGTAATCGAGCCCATAGACTATGCCATATTTCAGAATTACGGTTATATGGGTTTGTATGGCGGCTTAAAAGCACAGGACATCAAGGAACGAAAGGGATTAAAGAAAAGCCAAAACATTCTTGATCACATGGGGAGCACTGAGCTTGCGGCTAACCTATTCCGTGCAACACAGACGGAAGAAAAACTGAGACGCGACAATGTTCAGGGAAAAGAAAACGCCAACAGAACGCATATGGAAGTCGGCAAAAAAGTTCGTCAGACAATAAAAGAACTTGGTGGCACTATGCCGGAAGATTTGCCCACACCGGAGAAGAGTGTTCAGCAGATTGAACGTGAGCAGGAACGGAAAAAGTTAAAGGAAGAGTAATCTGTTGTTTTGAGAGGGGGGAAAATATATGAGTATTATTAAATCGTTTTCTGTAACGGACACAAATGGTGAACCAGGTGATATGTTTTATATTCAACATGGTACTAATAATTTTACAATAATAGATTGTTGTTTGAACTATGACACACAAGACGTTATTGTCGATGAGATTCTCGAAAAGAAAAGTGGTAAAAATATAACCCGTGTTATTTCAACGCACCCGGACGAAGATCATATTTGTGGATTGAAATATTTGGACGATAAGATCGATATTCTTAATTTTTATTGCGTAGAGAATTCTGCAACAAAAGAAGACGAGAGCGACAGTTTTAAGCACTATTGTAAATTAAGAGATGATTCAAAAAAATCTTACTATGTTTATAAGGGCTGTAAGAGAAAATGGATGAACGAGTGTAATGAAAGTGATCCTCAAGACAACGGTTGCGCTGGAATCAATTTTTTGTGGCCAATAACATCAAACTCTGAGTATAAAGACGAATTGAAAAAAGCAAAAGAAGGAAAGGCGTTTAACAACATTTCTCCAATTTTCACTTATTCATTAAACAATGGCGTAAAAGCAATGTGGATGGGTGACATTGAAAAAGATTTTTTAGAAAAAGTTAAGGATAATATAGATTGGCCCGAAGTTGATATATTGTTTGCTCCTCATCACGGAAGAGATTCGGGCAAGGTGCCCACGGATATATTAAAGAAAGTAAATCCCACAATCATAGTTATAGGAGAAGCTCCATCGGAAAATATAAACTATTATGACGGATATAACACTATAACTCAGAATAGTTCAAAAGATATTACCTTCAAATGCGAAACTGAGAAAGTGCATGTTTATGTTTCAAACTATAATTATTTCGTAAACTTTCTAAGCGATGAAAAATGTTATGACAGCGATTTGGGACATTATATCGGATCGTTTGAAACAAAGGAGAAATAAGAATATGAAGAATAAGATTTCACTTTATGATATTGTGAATAAATTTTTCGTTGGTGCAGTGTTTACTCTTTTGCTTGTTGTTGTAACCGTTGATAAGTTACCGCTTGTTGATATATATAATCATTATTCTGACATATTAAAAGACTGGAGCGTAATTGTGTCCGCAGTACTGCTTATTGCTATGTATGAGATTGGATTTGTTATCAATCGAGGCAGTTCTGCTATTATTGCTCCATTGTTAGAAAAAACGAAAATATGGCCAAAAGAAGACTATACTATTGATATTTCAGAAATCAAGAAATCCAATGAAACTTTTAACGCAATGATTACTGAATTGGTGTTATCCCGTAGCCATATATTTATGTATTTATTGCTTACCATTATTTCGTTTGCTTGTTGCAAATGGATTTTTGGTGTTGTTTTTGTTGTGATTATATTGTTGTTTATCATTTCCGGAAGGAAGCATAACCAGCGTATAAACAAGATAAGAAAAGATTATGCGGCCCGAAAAGAAGAACAAAGCAAAAAAGAATTGAAAAACTTTTTGACTTTTGACGGTAACATTCAAGGCGAAAAAGAAAGTGGAGATAAAAATGGCTCCACAAATAAAGCGACGAATTAATCTACGCTGGAAAATACAAACACTATCCCCAAAAATGAGGTAAATCACTATGTTTGATGACATCAATATGAGCTTGGCAACATCTGCAAGGCAGGTGGCAGAAATTTCACGCCGTATGGATGAGAAAAATCAAAGAGAAGCAGCGCATCGCGCAAAATTAGAAGCAGGTGCCGAAGCGGACATCGCGCAAAAAGAACTGTTGCAAAGCCAGCTTGAAACTTTGCGCGAACAAAACGGGCTACTTTCTGAAAATTATGAAAAGCTCAAAGCAATGTATGATTCCCAGGTAGAAGCCAATGAAGCAGCTCGGAATGACCTGAAAAGCAGTCGCAAGTTTAATGCGTGGATGATGGTTATTGCTATTATTGCCATGCTTGCCGCTATTGCCGGACCGATTGCAACATTTCTTGTTAGCAGGTGAAATTATGAACGAGACAATAAAACACCGAATTGAACAGATAAAGCGCGGCGAAGTGCCGACCGGGTACAAGAAAAGTAAATTAGGAGTATTGCCAGGCGACTGGACTTCAATGACAGTCGGAGAGTGTTTGGAGAAAGTTGAAAAGCCTGTTGCTGTAGAGCCGGATAAGCTCTATACGCAAATTGGCATCCGATCTCATGGCAAAGGACTCTTTTATAAAGAGCCTGTTAGTGGAGAGTCTTTGGGAAATAAGTCTGTTTTCTGGGTTGAGCCCGATTGCTTTGTTTTGAATATTGTGTTTGCGTGGGAACAAGCAATCGGAAAAACTACTGAAAACGAAATTGGCATGATTGGCTCTCATCGTTTCCCAATGTTCAGACCTATTGATAATCGAGTATATATTGACTATCTAATTTCTTATCTGCTTACAAAGCGCGGAACCGACATTCTCGAATTTGCTTCCCCAGGCGGTGCAGGGCGAAACCGCACATTAGGGCAAGACCGGTTTTTGAATAGCAAAATAATCTTGCCTACAATAGATGAGCAGAAGAAGATAGCAGAAATTCTTGCCACGCAGGACAAGGTAATTGCGCTGAAGGAAAAACTGTTGCAAGAAAAGAAAACGCAGAAAAAGTATCTGATGCAGCAACTCCTTACCGGGGAAAAACGCCTTCCAGGTTTCAGCGGTGAGTGGGTAAGGACAAAAATGAGCGATGTTCTTGAATTAAGAAATGAAAAGAACACAAGCGAGGATTTGCGAATATGTTCTGTTGCTGTGAACGATGGAGTCGTTGACCAAATAGCACATTTGGGAAAATCTATGGCAGCGTCTAATACGTCAAATTACGCAGTGGTACATTACGGTGATATTGTCTATACAAAAAGCCCGACTGGCAATTTCCCGTATGGGATTGTAAAGCAAAGTCAACTGGCTGAAAATGTTGCCGTTTCACCCCTTTATGGAGTATATAAGCCGAGAACATACGAGTTGGGCTTTATATTGAATGAGTATTTTAGCTTCGCAAACAACGCAAATAATTACTTGCTGCCAATAATCAATAAAGGCGCAAAGAACACTATTAATATCGCAGACATTACCTTTTTGACGCCATCACTTTTGTTGCCCAAAGATGATAATGAAATCTGTAAATTGGCTCAGGTTTTCAAAAAGGCTAATGAAGAAATCTCAATCATTCAAAAATCAATCGGCCAAGAAAAGCAAAAGAAAATAGCCCTGATGCAGCTCTTGCTGACGGGTATTGTAAGAGTATAAGGTAGAAAGGAAGTGTGAACCTATGCCAAGAGATGAGCACCATGTTGTACCCAATTCTGAGCATGGTGGATGGGATGTCAAACGCAACAATGCTTCCAGAGCAAGTGGCCACTATGAAACAAAAGCTGAGGCAATGAAGGCTGGACGCGAAATGAGCCGTAATCAAGGAACGGAGTTTATTCCGCATCGCAAAGACGGCACCATCCAGAACCCAGACAGTCATGGTACTGACCCCTGTCCACCCAAGGATAAGAAATGAATTAACCCAGAAAAGCGAGGCGGATAAATGCCGCCCCGCTATTCCTGCTTTTATACAAAGAGGTGATAACCGTGTCGAAAATGACATTAGAACAGAAAAAAGCCATGCTCTTATCATTGTGTAAATATGGCGATTCTATAAAAACGGACAAAGAATTAGCCAACACGGTTATCCGCGAGTGGCTGGGATTCATTCCCCATAAAAAACTCTATAAATTCCGTACATGTAGCGAAAGGAATTTCAAAACGCTCGAAGAAAACTGCATTTGGATGTCGCCGGCAAGCAGTTTCCCCGATCAGTTTGACAGTACGATCAATGTTGATTTCAGAAGAAACCGAAAAGAAATTGAGGAGTGGCTATACACAAATTATCCTGTCCTTTGCTTTGATTTTGCAAAGACTCTGTATGAGCAACGTGGTTTAACAATTCCGTATTCCCATCAGGACTTTCTTGAATACGTTAATACTTGCTTAGATGACAATGGGAATCCTATAGCGGAGCGTGAAGAGCAATTTCTTCGTGAACACGCGAATCCGAAAGAATTGGCACAGATGGATACAATTCTTCAGCAGGTCAAAACACTTCGAGATCGGTTCGCGGCGATAGAGGATCGTGTGTGTGACGATTTAATTCAAATCATTGACCAAATGCGTACGCGGACACGAGAAACAATGCTGACCTACTGTATGACTGAGCATTTTGATAATCATGTTTTCTGGGAAAATTATGCGAAGAATTATAGTGGATTTTGTATCGAGTATGATTTTTCGAAATTTGATAAACTATCATTCCCTGAATACAAAAACCTTTTGTTTTTGCTTCCTATGACATATAGAAAGAAAAAACCATATTTCAACATGGTTCCATTTATGGACGGAGCAATTCGCGGAATTATTTCAGGAGATTCTTCCTGGCAGGCAGATCCTAAACTTACTGCCGATATGAACTTGCAGCTATATTACAAAGACAAGGATTATGAATACGAACATGAATGGCGATTTTCGATCAAAAATGAGAATAACTGCAAGCAGTTTTTCCCGTTCGTAGGGGCTATCTATGCAGGTAAGGACGTAGTTCCTGAAAACCTGACACGATTAGCTGAAATTGCAAAAACTCTGAATGTTCCTTTGTTTAAGCAAGAAATTAATCGTTCTAAAAACGGTTTTGACTATATACCGGTTGAGGAGGTCAAATAATGGGTTACAGACACCAATCCGATTTGTATCTGGAAGACAATATCAGTAAATACCCTGCCATAGAGTTGCTGTGCAAACTCGGTTATACATATATCTCCCCTGACGAGTGTATGACCGAACGTGGCACACTATACAACGTACTGTTAAAGGGTATTCTGCGCAAGCAGTTGCAGAAGATCAATCAGTTTGAGTTTGGCGGGATTACTTACAAATTTTCAGCAGACAACATAGAGAAAGCTATTTCTGAATTAGATGAACCACTGACCGATGGTCTGATCCGCACCAGTGAAAAAATCTATGATTCGCTGATGCTGGGCAAAAGCTATCTCGAAAAATTGGTAGACGGCACTTCAAAAAGTTTTAATCTGAAATACATTGACTGGGAACACCCCGAAAACAACGTCTTTCACGTAACAGAAGAATATTCATGCGACAGTTGGGACAAGCAGAAGAATGCTCGCCCCGACATTGTGCTGTTCGTTAATGGCATTCCCTTTGGCGTTATCGAGTGTAAAGCACCGACAATAAGCGAAGAACAAGCGGTTGAGCAGATGATCCGCAATCAGGGCAAGGACTGTATTCCGCAGCTGTTCAAGTTTGCACAGATCGTGATGGCAACCAATAAAAATGCAGTCAAATATGCAACCTGTGGTACCGGGAAAAGCTTCTGGTGCGTTTGGCATGAGCAGTATACGGATTGGCAAAACAAACTGATTGATCAGTATATTGCGGGGCGCGAGCCGACTGTTCAGGACAGAAACATTGTATCGCTATTTGCGCCAGAGCGACTAATGAAACTCAGCAAGTTCTTTATCTTATATGATGCCAACGTCAAGAAGATCTGCCGGTATCAGCAGTTCTTTGCCGTTGAAGAAATCATGAAAACAATCAATACCAATGATGCTGCCGGCAATCGTCAGAGCGGTGTTATCTGGCATACACAGGGCAGTGGAAAGTCGCTCACAATGGTCATGGTGTCCAAGTACATTCTGGAAACCATGTCAGCTCTTAATCCTCGTGTTGTGATTGTTACCGACCGAAAAGAACTTGATAAGCAGATTGCCAAAACCTTTGCCCACACCCGCTTAAAGCCGGCACGTGCGACAAGCGGTAAGCATCTTTTAGAACTTATCAACGCTGGATCTGCAGATATTATCACTTCCATTATCAACAAGTTCAACACGGTTGAAAGCTGCGGATTAAAGAATAAATCAAGAGATATTTTTGTATTCGTTGATGAAAGCCACCGTTCCAACTATGGCTCTCTTGCGGCGAAGATGCGTACCGTATTCCCCCACGCCTGTTATATTGGCTTCACCGGAACTCCTCTTATGAAGAACGAAAAGAACACGATGGAGCGTTTCGGCAAGCTGATTCACAAATATACCATTAAAGACGGCGTAGAAGATAATGCGATTGTTCCGCTGATTTACGAAGGAAGATTTGTTGACCAGCATGTTGACGAAGAAAATATTGACCTTTGGTTTGAGCAGGTCACGAAGCGTCTGACAGATGCGCAAAAGGCAGATCTGCGTGACAAATGGAGCACAATGAAGCGGCTTGCGTCTACCGATGCGCGTATTAAGCGCATTGCGTTGGATGTCAATCAGCATTTCCTTGAAGGTTATAAAAACACTGGTTTCAAGGCAATGCTTGCCTGCAATTTCAAAAAAGATGCGATTCGTTATCAGAAGTGTTTTGAACAGTTTGGCGATTTGACAACGGCTGTTGTCATTTCCTCTCCTGATTTGCGCGAAGGAACGGAAGAAGTTGACGAAAGCTCTGATGATCTCGTTGTTTCTTTCTGGAACAAGATGATGCAGCAATACGGCAATGCCGATGATTACGAAGACGCGCTCAAAGCTAAATTCATTGACGGCGAAATTGATATTTTGATTGTCTGCAGCAAGCTGTTGACCGGTTTTGATGCTCCCCGTACGCAGATTCTGTATATCGACAAAGAGCTGAAAGATCACGGCCTTTTGCAGGCTATTGCCCGCACAAACCGGCTTTTTGACGGAAAAGACTTTGGACTGATTGTCGATTACCGTGGACTTATCAGCAAACTGGATTCCGCAATGGAAATGTACAGCGGTGCAGGGCTTGAAAACTTTGAAGCAGAAGATATTAAGGGTACAGTATGCGACGTCATGGCATACGTTGCGCGGCTCAGAGAAAGCTATTCTCAGCTTTGTGATATCTTCGCTACTGTAAAAAACAAAGACGACACAGAAGAAATAGAAGTTTATCTTGCTGATGATGAAATCCGCGGAAAATTCTACGATGCTCTTTGCGTTTTTGGGCGTGCGCTCAATATGGTATTGAACTCAGAGAAAGCTTATGCTGCCTTTACAAAGGCAGAACTCGGGAAATATCAATCTACCTTTATTTTCTATGCAAAAGTGCGCAGGAGTGTAAAAATCAGATACGCTGATGCTATTGATAACCGTGAGTACGAAGCACAGATGCAGAATCTGCTCGATACACATTTGTCTGTTTCCGGTATCAAACAGATAACTAATCCTGTTGATATTCTGAACAAAGATGATCTCGAGAAAGAATTAGAAGAACTGGGCTCTTTGCGTTCCAAAGCGGATGCCATTGTGTCCCACATGGCAAAAAGCATCAAAGTCAACCACGACGAGAATCCCGCATACTATGACAGCTTTTCAAAGCGTATAAAAGATGCTCTCGAAGATTACAAAAATCGCGTAATTTCAGAGGCGGAATACCTTGATAAGATGAAGTCTATCATGGCTGATTATCGCAAAGGCACCACCAATATTGTATATCCCGAAAAGGTCAAAGGGAATGTTCATGCACAGGCATTCTATGGTGTGGTAAGCGCAATCTTGGATGATGAGATTGATCTGAATACAAATATTGATATTGTATCTGATATAGCACTTGAAATCACTTCGATTATTCAGAAGCATGATACGGTTGACTGGCAGAGCAATAAAGACATTCACAATAGAATCGCTCAGAATATTGATGACTTATTCTATCAGCTTGAAAAGGATAAAGGGTTTGTTATTGACTTCGACACGATAGATAAAGTGATCGAAAATGTAATAACGGTAGCGTTAAGGAGATTCCATGATTAAGCAGATAGTATTGAATGGGCGAACGATTAGCTACGATCTTGAGAGAAAGAATGTCAAAAACCTTAATCTGAGAATAAAACCGGACCAAAGTGTTTTTGTTTCAGCGAATCATTTGGTCGCGGAAGCCACAATCGAAGATTTTTTGACCTCAAAATCCGAATACATCTTGAAAGCGCTTGACCACTATGAAGAACAACAGAAATATATTCCAAAGCCAAAAGAATATGTTGATGGAGAATGTTTTAGAATTCTTGGCCATGAATTGAGATTGAAAGTCAGTTCCGGTTCAAAAAACGAAGTGTTCTCTGACGGAGCGTTTATTCATCTGAAAGTCAAAGACACAACAAATTACGATATCAAGAAGCGAACAATGGATAAGTGGATAAAACAGCAGTGCCAAATTACATTACAGGAAGTATGCACATCTGTTTATCCAAAATTCCAGAAATACAAAGTTGACTTCCCAGAACTCAGATTCCGAAATATGGTATCTCGTTGGGGAAGCTGCCAGCCCAAGAGAAAAGTATTAACATTTAATATTGCTCTAATTGAAGCACCATTATCGTGCATAGAGTACGTTGTTGTTCATGAGTTTACGCACTTTCTTCAACCTAATCACTCAAGACAGTTTTATCAAACATTAGCGATGTTCATGCCGGACTGGAAAGAAAGAAAAGCATTGCTGGAAAAAATCTATCCTCACGCATTATAAAGGAGAATTGATATGCAATTTGAGAAATACAATCCGAATTCATTGAGCGTTAGTGCGATATTGGGACTGATTGCATCTGGAGACATTGCAATCCCTGAAATTCAAAGACCGTTTGTCTGGAAGAAAACTCAAGTCAGAGACCTTCTGGATTCGTTGTACAAGGGATATCCTACAGGCTATTTGATTATTTGGAAAAATCCAAATGTAAAACTGAAAGATGGCACTATTTCGGCGGGTAAGAAAATTTTAATTGATGGACAGCAGCGTGTGACAGCACTTATGACAGCAATTTCTGGGATTCCCGTTGTTAATAGCAACTACAGAAAAGAACGAGCAAAAATAGCATTCAATCCATTTGAAGCATTATCAGAAGACAAGGATGCCGAAATATTTGCCGTCCAAGACCCAAGCCACTTGAAAGGCAAAAAATGGATTCCGGACATTGCAGAAGTATTTAAGAACGATTTTTCAGTGTATAGTTTTATTCAAAAATACTGTGCTGAAAACCCGGAAATGGCTCCCGAAACTTTGGACAAGGTAATTACAAATTTAAGAGGTATTGGGAACAGACTAATTGGCGTAATTGAACTATCAGAAAACTTAGATATCGATATTGTCACAGATATCTTTATTCGGATCAATTCTAAGGGAACTGCATTGAGTCAAGGCGACTTTGTCATGTCCAAAATCGCAGCAGATGAAAGCTTTGGCGGAAATATGCTGAGGAAGGCTATTGACTATTTTGCGCATCTTGCTGTCGAACCAACCTTCTTTGATTACATAAAGGAGAACGATAACGAGTTCATCGAATCTGAATACTATAACAAAATCGCATGGCTGAAAGATGATAAAGAAACAGTATATGATCCAGACTGTGACGACATATTGCGCGTCGCCTTTATGCACATGTATCCCAGAGCCAAATTGGCAGATTTGGTAAGCTTACTGTCGGGCAGAGATTTCGAAACAAGAGAATATAAAATTGAAATTACCGAGGATACTTATGCGAAACTAAAACAAGGCGTTCTCAATGTTATGAATGAGTACAATTTCACTCAGTTTATGATTGCAATTAAGAGCGCAGGTTTTATTTCAAACAAGTTAGTCAATTCGCAAATGGCTTTGGATTTTGCTTACGCTTTGTATCTTATGTTAATACAGCGCAAGGAAGTATCCGTTGGAGAAGTCAAAGGTATTGTTCAAAGGTGGTATGTTCTTTCTGTACTTACCGGCAGATACAGTAGTTCACCCGAAACAAAGTTCTATAGTGATATTCGACAAATAAACGAAATTGGTGTTGTAAAAACGCTCGAAAACATTGAAGCGGCAACACTTTCTGATAACTTTTGGAATGTTGCTGTTGTTCAAGATCTTGCGTATACGTCAACAATTAATCCGACATATCTTGTTTATCTTGCTGCTCAGGTTGCAAACAACGATATGTCCTTACTATCAAACAATATCTCTGTGAGATATTTAATTGAACTTGCCGGAGATGTTCACCATATATTCCCGAAAGAGTATCTGAAATCCAACGGATATGATAAGAATCTCTACAACCAAGATGCAAACTACGCTTATCTTGATACTCAGGTTAATAAGTCTATCGGAAAGAAGGCTCCGTGCGAATATTTTGCAGAGGCATTGACTCAATGCGATACAAAGGTTATAACCTGCGGTTCAATAACTGATTCTGAGCAGTTAAAGAAGAATCTTGAAGCAAACTGTGTGCCTTTTGAAGTTTGCAATATGAATCATAATGACTACCCGGCTTTCCTTGAGGCAAGGAGAAAGCTGATGGCGCAAAAAATCAAAGATTACTATTACGGTTTGTAATAGCGCAAAAGGAGATTTACTATGCTACATAATGGACTATACGAACAAATCATAAATAAAGGCCTGGATTCTGAGCTTTCCGTAACGGACAAGCTCTCTCAAACTGCGCCTATTGATAGTGCCGAAGCGTCCAAAGTGTTAGCAAAATATGTTGCTGAGATCGTTGAAAAGGGTCTCGACAATGTGAAAGACAACGGCGGCGATCTGAACTCTCAGGTTGATCTTGTTAATCGTATTGTGTCCACAATCATGACCGAAACAAAAGAAACTGACTTTGATACGCTTTCAGTTGCAGAGCGCGCGGAGCAGCTTCTTGCGCTTTTTGATAAGAAAAACAGTGTGCTTGCGCTCGATGAAAAGGCTGAGATTATACGCCCTGAAACATCTATTGCACAAAGCTCGCTCTTTACCGGCGCAATACACGAACCACAAATGTTCACCGAACTCAAAAAGGAAATCGTGTCCTGCAACCGCATTGATATGCTGGTTTCGTTTATCAAGTGGAGCGGCTTGCGCCTCATTATGGATGAGCTGACCACCTTCACGCAGAACGGCGGCAAATTGCGCATCATCACGACATCCTACATGGGTGCAACCGATGTGAAAGCTATCGAAGAACTGCGTAAACTGCCCAACACACTTATCAAGGTCAGCTATGACACCAAGCGTACCCGTCTGCACGCAAAGACCTATGTATTCTATCGTGATACAGGCTTTACCACGGCGTATGTTGGCTCTTCCAACCTCTCTAATGCAGCTATTTCAAGCGGTCTGGAATGGAACGTTAAAGTCACAAAAAAGGACCTGCCTGAAACCATTGATAAGATCGCCGCAACCTTTGAAAGCTACTGGAATTCCAATGAGTTTGAGTATTACAGCGAGGATCAGAAAGAACGTCTTGCTCGCGCATTGAAAGCAGAAAAGTATTTCGACACCAACAATGCCGAGATCTACACGATGGATATTCAGCCCTACTCCTATCAGCAGGAGATTTTGGACAAGCTCGATGCCGAGCGCAATGTGCGCGGATATTATCACAACCTCGTTGTTGCCGCGACGGGTACCGGCAAGACGGTCATTTCCGCGTTGGATTACAAGCATTTCCGCAAGCAAAATGCCGATCGTCCCTGTCGTCTGTTGTTTGTTGCACACCGTGAGGAAATCCTCAAGCAGAGCCTTTATACCTTTCGTGCGGTGCTGAAGGATGCTAACTTCGGCGAAATGTTTGTCGGCAGCTACAAGCCGGACAGCGTTGATAATCTGTTCATGTCGATTCAGACCTTCAACTCGCAGGATTTCACCTCGAAAACCTCGCCGGATTTTTATGACTATATCATTGTTGACGAGTTCCACCACGCAGCGGCTCCTACCTATCAAAAGCTTCTCTCGTATTACAATCCGAAGATTCTACTTGGCTTGACAGCTACCCCGGAACGTATGGACGGCAAGAGCATCCTGCCGTATTTCAATAATCGTATTGCTGCCGAAATTCGTCTGCCGGAAGCCATTGACCGCAAACTGCTATGCCCGTTCCAGTATTTTGGTGTGACCGACACGGTTGATCTTGACAAGCTCAAATGGGCAAACGGCGGATATGACAAGGGCGAATTGTCACGTATTTATACGCTCAGTGGCATGATAGCCAATCGTCGTGCAGATTTGGTTGCGTCATCACTGCTCAAATATGTGACAGATATTGACGATGTAAAGGGACTCGGCTTCTGCGTTACCATTGAGCACGCAGAATTCATGTCCGACTACTTCAATGCTCACGGCATTCCGTCCATGTTCTTAACCGGAAAATCCCCAGATGAAGAAAGAAAAGAAGCGAAGAACCGCCTTGTTTCTGGCGACGTCCGCTTCATCTTTGTCGTTGATATTTATAACGAAGGTGTCGATATTCCTGAAGTCAACACCGTTCTATTCTTGCGCCCAACCGAGTCGTTGACCGTTTTCTTGCAGCAGCTCGGCCGTGGCCTCCGCCTATCTGAAGATAAGGAATGTCTGACCGTTCTCGACTTCATTGGTCAGGCAAACCGCAAGTATAATTTTGAAGATAAGTTCGCCGCACTACTTTCTAACACTACACGCAGTGTGACCCGTGAGATCAAGGACGGTTTCATTTCCCTGCCGAAGGGATGTTATGTTCAGCTTGAGAAAAAGGCGGCCAAATACATACTCGACAATATCCGGGCATCCTACGGAAACAGCGCTGGCCTGGTGATGCGCATTGCATCCTTTGAGGAAGATACCGGTTTGAAGCTCACGCTGGCAAATTTCTTGGATTATTACCACATCGACCCGCGACAGATCTATAAGTTTGATACGTTCTCTCGGCTCTGTGCACGTGCTGACGTGATTGACGATTTCTCGGAACCATTGGAAGAAACGATGCAAAAGGCGTTTGCGCGTCTCTGCACCATTGATTCGCGTCGTCTCATTAAGTTCTTGCTGAACATTCTTCCTAACATCGACAACACTGACTTTTCAAAGCTTACTCCGGTAGAGCAGCGCATGATGCAGATGTTCTATGTCTCTGTTTGGCTGAAAGCAGCAGACGATTGGAATAGCGATGAGGTACTTGACAATCTTTACGCGCTGGCTGACAGCCCAGTCCTTCTTGGCGAACTGATGGATCTGTTGCAGTACAATTACGACCATATCGACTTCATTGACAAGCCTGTAAATGTTGGCTTTGATTGCCCATTGGATTTGCACTGCACATATACCCGCGATCAGCTCCTTGTAGCACTCGATTTCATGAAACCGTCTACCGTTCGTGAGGGTGTGAAGTGGTTGCCAGAGAAGAACATCGACGTGTTCTTTGTGACCTTGAATAAGGCAGACAAGGACTACTCGCCGACCACGATGTACAACGACTATTCCATCAACAGTGAGCTGTTCCATTGGCAAAGCCAGAGTACAACGGCAGAGAATTCTTCCACCGGTCAGCGTTATATTCACCACCGCGAAAAAGGCAGCCGTGTTTTGCTGTTCGTTCGTGAATTTAAGTCGGATCGTATCTCCGGCAGTGCTGCGGCCTATACCTACCTTGGCACAGCAAACTATGTAAAGCACGACGGCGAAAAACCGATGAATATCACTTGGAAACTGGATCACCCAATCCCGGCGAAGTATTTGAAAAAGACAAACAAGTTGGTTGTGGGGTAATATTGGTTGAGGAGAATCATCTAATGAAACTGTTCTTTGATAAATCCGGATATTCCGGCTGTGTTATGCCCAACAAGAATGGGTCGCTATACAATGACGGGCAACGCCATTTTGTTTTAGGCGGCGTGTTTGTCAAAGATGAAAATGATGAACACGAACTATTGCAAAAATACTGTGCGTTCAAAAATCAATTTGGATTTGAAGGGGAAGTAAAAGGCTCTGATTTAATGAAGAGAGAGAACAATCGTGCTCTTGAATTCTTTATCACTAACATATTAGATGACAAACATTTCTACATTTGCAATTATGATAAAATCTTTTATCTATCCACGCTTGTTTCTGTTTATATACTTGGAAGACCTTTTCAAGAAAAAGAACCATTACTGTTCTATAAGTATGTAAGTGCCTTATCTTGCGAAAAAGACGAACTATTCTTGCACTATTGTGAAGCAGTAGCTCATAATACAGAAGAGTCCAAAAAGGCCTTTTTGGAATATATTTGTTCTTTCCCATATGAAAAATTAGATAGAAACTCAAACAATCCTTATATACTGTTCGCAACTAAAATGCTTCAAGATTTGTTTTATGATGATTTTCCTTTGGTATATGAAGCATATTCTTGTAAAAAAACTGTGAACTATGTTAACATGACAGCTTTAGGGGAACTATTGCTATGCTTAAAGCATCAGCACGGAATCAACGTCAGTGAAATTGAAATCTATCATGATCGGTTAATCGGATATGAGGCCGAGTATAATCAAGCATTTGCTGACAAAAGCATAGATATAAATTTCGCTGACAGTAAGGAACATGAACTGATTCAGCTTGCAGATAACATTTGCAGTATATATAGAAAGTGCTTTGAAAAATCATTTGAAGCGTTTAGGGCAAATAGACAGTGGGATGAAAACATCTGGTTTTCAGAGAATTATTCTAAAATAATACACAAAATAGATATGACCCATATTAAGATGGTAACTCAAATCGCTGATTGGGCATTAGCGTATACTGTTCGTGATATTTTTGGAACCGCAAAAGATGAGTATTGGGAAAACAAGAATAGATTTTGGAACTTGTTCTTTTTTTATAAGGAAAGAATTTATCGAGAAATTGCCAGTATCGATGTTACTGTTTCACTCTAAATTAGCCTGCAGGGTCTCAGGGGATTCCCTGACAAGTGAACTTTGGGCACAAAGTTCAGTGCTTGTCGTCGAGACTGCGTCGCTGACATGCACGTGAATCTGTGCTCACAGATTCGTTGCTTGATAAGACAATGCCACGGACAGTTAGTTTTGCCTCCCTACTAAAAGATTCGGCTTTTAAGTGGTCAAAATGACCACTTAATTTTGAGCATCTTTTCCCGAAATTTCGAGTCATGGATGGATTGACGAAGTGCGTTTCCGATGGCAGGTCGATCTTGTAAAAGGGCAAATTGTCCTTTTACAACCACAGTAAAAACGGAATCTGATACGAGGTAATTTTTACCTTCTACCAACTCGATGTACAAGGTTTCGATTTTGGTAGTTGGTCAATTTGACCAACTACCAATTTTCGTTATTGATCTTTGGTAAGTTCTCAATTTGAGAACTTACCACTTGCCCGGCCTTTTGGTAGTTTCTCAAATTGAGGAACTACCTCTTTTCGTCGGCTCGATTTTTAGTAAGTTATCAATTTGATATCTTACTGCTTAGCCGGCCTTTGGTACGGGGTAAATTTTACCCCGTACCTGTAATCTTCCAAGTCCTCAAATTGAGGTCTTGGAGGAGGAATACCTTGCTTTCCAAGGGGAAAATTTTTTCCCTTGGAAAGCAGCATCAAAGAATTCGCCTAAAGTTCCATGTGCTCAAATTGGGCACATGGGCGGCGGGTGAAGCTTCCGTCCTCCAAGAGGTAAAAGTTACCTCTTGGAAATAGTGTATTAATGCATACGCTGACAGCCCTTTCCGATCAATTTCGGAGAGGGCTTTTTCCTTTTTCTTAAATAATTTTTTCTGAAATGGGTCTACGATTCGGGCTTCTCAGTGGGAACAAGTGAAGGGTCAAACCTTCGCTGTTCCTTGACAACCGAATATACTCACAAGATACCATCCCCGTCAAATCTGTAAATCCGATTTTTGCACATTGGTGTTTTCTTCCGCTTTTCGTTACCATATACGCGAAGGGAGGCGAAAGCCATGAAGAAAATCATCATCCTGCTGCTGGCGCTTCTGATGAGCGCGTGTTCGGCGGTAAAGCCTGCGGAAACCTTGTCAAGTATGCAAACCGAGCCAACGGAAACGACTGTTGCAGATACGCAGGTAACGGAAGTAACTGAGGCACCCACCACTAAGGAAACTGAACCGGTCATCGAGACTCCAAAAACGGAGACGACCGAGCCGACCGCCATTGAGCGCCCGGAGCAGAGTCCAGTACCGGATACCACAACCGAAACAATGGTGGAAACACCTATTGCTCCGATCAAAGCGGAAACAACAACGGAACCGCCGACAATGCCAAAAACGCCCGCAGAAACGGTCAAAGAGGATAAGCCGACAGAGTTGCCGGAAACCGTCGAAACGCCGCCTGAGAGCGTCACAGAGTCGCCGAAAGCGGAGTTTGATGTCAATTACTGGATCAGCTTTGCAAAGTCCTACGCGCTTCAAATCGGGCTTGAAATTGACGAAACGGCGGCGGATTGCTGGGATAACCCGACGACCGCCAACGCCGACTGCATTTATCTTGAGCGGGACCTGACGCACCGTCTTGACCGCTATAAACGCGACGATGACATTACCGCGGTGAATATCTGGGCAGAGAGCCTCGGAAACGGAAACTACTTGATTTACATCGCGTATGCGTAAGGAGGAAAAATATGTACAACAGATTTGCAAAAATGCGTCATCGGTATCTGCGTGAGCATAGAAACGGAATCTATACCGGCATGTTCCTCGATGGGAAGTTAGAAGACCATCTGAAAGAAATCGGCGAAGCGGCTGAGGAAATGTTCGACCGTTTGGTTGAGCAGATGAAGAAAGCCGAAGGCGTAACCGAAAAACTGAAAGCCGAGAATCAAATGGAATGGGTCGGACGGATGAACAGCATCCGCAGCCGAGCCGAAGAAATCGTCCTGCATGATCTGATCTACAACTGAATACCCGAAAAGATATAGCGTCTGCTTCTGAATACGAGGCAGGCGCTACTTTTTATGCTTTTTTCGGAGTTAGTGTTCAGTTTTCGCCCTCAAATGTCCCGGTAACAGTAGTAGAGAAAATTTTCTTGAAATAGGTGTTTAGATTCGCCTGAAAAAACATGCGGTATAGGAGTAGGAAACTTTTTTTGAAAAGCGTGTCCGTTTTTTGCCTGAAAATGTGTGGTAGATGGTTGAAAAAGTTTTTTGTAAAAGTGCTTCCGTTTTTGGCTCAAAAACGTGCGGTAGAGGGGTGAGAACATTTTTTTGAAAAAGATTCGGAAAGTGCTTCGTTTTTTGGCTTCGAAAGTTGCGGTATAGGGGTGTGGGGAATTTTTTCATAAATCGTGTCGTTTTTCAGCCGCAAAAGTTGCTGTAAGGAATTATAGGAGAAATTCTCGCCGGATAGGTTGACAAAACGACCTCCAACCGTGGGTTAAGTGAGCGGATATTTTTTTGAAAACTACTTAAAAAATGACCTTTCCCACTGGGAATCAGTGAGGAGGTAATCAAAAATGGCATCAATTTTAATGCCACAGCGGAAATCCCACTCCCGAAAATGGCATCAATTTTGATGCCACAGACGAAAAATGGCTCCGATTCGGAGCCTCGTATATCAGGCAACGGGAAGATGGCTCCGATTCGGAGCCAAAAATAAAAAATTTTGAGAAAAGCGCATAAAAACCGGCTTTCTGTGCTCTACCCCTTGAGGGATAAAATAAATATTTTCATTTACCCCGCAATTTTTGGCGTTTCTCGATGGCTACCCTTTGAGGGAGAAAATAAAGAAATTTATCAAAGTGGTTTAGTTTTCGCCTTTCCCGATGCCTACCAGATGGGAGAGAAATTTTCAAAATCATTCATAAAAATCGAGTTTTCATGCTCTATCCCTTGGGAGGAAAAAATTATTTTCGAAAAAACCTTATATTTTTCGCGTTCCCGTGCTCCACCCCTTGAGGGGATCTTTCGGAAATTTCGGAAGCCATTCATAAAATCCGCGTTTTCGTGCTCTACCACTTGAGGGAGAAAAATATTTGCGGCAAAGGCGCGGTTTTTGATCATCCTCGTTGCCTACCTATTGAGGGAAGAAAAATATATTTTTTCAAAAGGCTTAATTTTTAGTCTTTCTCGTGATCTACCCCTTGAGGGAAGAAAATTGCAAAACAGACACAACTTTTGACCGCTCCCAGTGGGAACAAGTGAAGGAATATTCAAAACAGGGGTGAAAAAACTGGCTTCTCGCTGCCTACTCTTTGAGGGAAGAAAATTTTTTTGAGAATGACTCCCCAAACGGCCTCTCTCAGTGGGAATAAGTGAAGAGAAAATAATTCCTTGGAACCCGCACATTTCGAACTTTCTCGCTGGCTACTCTTTGGGGGAACAAAACTTTTTTGAAAACACCTACTAAAACGGCCTCTCCCAGTCGGAATAAGTAGAGAGAAAAAATTTTCGACAGGACCCTAAAAAACATCCTCTCTCATTCCTCACATTATGAGGATATGTACCTTGACAACTGAATAAAGAGTCCAAGTTCCATGACTGTGCGATGACCTCGAAAGAGCGAGCGCGGCGACGCTGCGGTGAGATCCCGGGGTAGACATACAAAAGGGGCGAGGAAAAAGCGGTGCTTACTCCGCTATAAGTAAGTATTTAAGTAACTACCTCTTACTACCTGAGAAGAAGAAAAATATCGGTAACTGTAATAGCTTTCAAAACCGGTAAGTTCATTCCTTCTCAGGCAGTAAAAAGACTGCTTCATGAAAGAAGGTGATGCGTAAAAGTCAGATCAAACTCCAAAAGCCGCTCCCTATAAGTAATTAAGTAAGTAACTATTTCTACCAGCTAAAGAGAAGAAGCTTCTATAGATAGAAGAAGATGACGGCGGCAAATCGCATTTTTCTTTTTAGCCGGTTACATAGGCAGATTCTTTCAACTGCCTAAATTCAAAAATTTAAGGAGGAAATCAAAATGAAAGACAAGATCACAAGCAAAATCACAAGGCATATCGGAGTGATCTCCGAATCGTCACGCGGCTGGAAACTGGAGCTGAATATGGTCAGCTGGAACGGTGCAGAGCCGAAACTCGACATTCACGACTGGTCTCCGGATCACGACAGGTGCACAAGCCGCGGAACCTTCACCAAAGACGAAGCGCGCACGCTGATCAGACTGCTGAAAAAGGAGGTATGAGCGCATGGAGGACAAGGTCTACACGCAAAACGAGCTCAAAGCTCAGAATATCATCACAACGGATTATGTGCTGAATCTTGAGCCGGGAAAGTTCATTGCCGTCCTGGATATGAAAGCGGAGGCGCGGAATTGTCTGCGAGTCTTCTTTACTTTTGAGGACAGCAGAAAAGTTATGGCAACAACCCAGTGGTGGCAGAGGTACTTAGGGTTCTATGAAATCCCGGTCGGTACCCACCTGCTGCTCCATTACAGAGAAAATTCAAGAAAGGAAGTGTATCTCGATGAAGTGGAACGAATATAACGCCGCTGTCTCGACAAGCACTGAATCCGTCCGGACAGATTCACTTGTCAGGAGAAACCCTGAAACCCCTGCGGCAGAAAACAAGAAGCCAAACAGAACAAGAAATAACAAGATCACGGTTTATTTGAGCGATGCCGAGCTTGCCCGGCTGAATGCGATGGTGGACAAGACCGTTATGAACCGTGAGCAGTTTATCCGCGCAGTGATCGAAGGAAAGACAATCATGGAAGCACCGCCTGCTCCTCTTTTTCAGACGGTCCGCATGATGAAGAATGTTCATTTCAATTTGGATCGGATATCCAAGAATGTATATCTCTCCGAAACGTTGGATGAAGAACTGCTCCACCAAACGCTGTCAGATTTGAAAGTTTGTCTGAAAGAAATAACCGAACGATGTTTACCGCCCGAAGAAAGAGAGGTGACGAGCTATGAAAGCAGATCGCATAGACCTGGGCCTGACCGGGTACGATGAGCTCTTTATGAGCACGGAAGAACGCCTCGACGCGAAGAAACCAAAGGTGGACGAGCTTCCTCTCGACGAGCTGAAACCGTTCAAGGACCACCCGTTCAAAGTCATGGAGGACGAAGAAATGGAACGACTGAAAGAAAGCATCCAGGAATCAGGCGTACTGATTCCCGCGCTTGCAAGGCCCACGGAGAACGGCTACGAGCTGATCTCCGGACACCGCCGACTGGCTGCATGCCGTGCGCTCGGTATGAGCACAATGCCGGTGATCGTAAGAAATCTCACGGACGAAGAAGC
>OLRD01000201.1_pt1 | contig 55860 bp, 62 predicted proteins | sample 1672051 | NCBI WGS metagenome assembly OLRD01 (sample SAMEA3136640, study PRJEB25190) | human gut metagenome | biome: human gut; feature: human-associated habitat; material: faeces | place: Austria | collected 2013 | reverse complement strand
TCTTTTGCGGAAACTAACATAAAGCGTGCCTCCCAAAATGGAAAGATTTTTGACTGATTTAATTATACCGGACATGCGTAGAAAAATCAACTCCCTCTGGGGGGAAACTTGTCCTTCCTTGGACAACACGCCGCCAAGGCACATCCTTTTCAGGGAAAACGCCTGTGTCTTGACAGCGATTTTTCGCCGTGATAGAGTAAGGAAAATAATCTGCGGGAGGCGAGTATCATGGAGGACACTTTTCCCAAGCGCATTTATGAGCTGGTTCGCTGTATCCCTGAGGGGCGCGTTGCAACCTACGGGCAGCTTGCCCTGCTGGCGGGAAGCCCTCGGGCGTCCCGCATTGTGGGAGCGGTGATGGCCAGGGCTCCGGCAGGGCTTCCCTGCCATCGCGTACTCTACCGGGACGGCTCCCTCTGCTGTGAGAGGGCCTTTGGCGGGAAGGCGGTGCAGCGGCAGCTTTTAGAGCGGGAGGGCGTTCCCTTCCTTCCGGACGGCCGGGTGGATTTGCGCCTTTGCCTGTGGCAGCCTGCTGCTCCAGGTTGTGAGTTTAGAGGGGAATAAACGCTTGCTTTTTTTCTTCGTTGCCGCTATACTGAAAGCAGAGGAGAGGAGGAGTTACGATGAACGACATGTCCTTGGGCCTTCGGGTATTTGGATGGGCTGTGCTTGCCTTTGGCGTACTGTGGGGGATTTTTTTGGCCTTTTCCGGCGGCGGGGCCATGGCGCTGCTTTGGTGCGCTTTTCTAGCAGGCATCGCTTGCGGCGTACTGCTGGGGCTTTCTGAAATCATCAAGCTGCTTGCCCAGCAGGCGGATTCCTCCCACCGCATGGAAGAAAAGCTAAACCAGCTTTCCCCTTCCGAAGATACAGCACCAAAGGCGCCGCAGTTCTGCCACCGCTGCGGAACCCAGCTTCCCCCTGGCGGAAAGACCTGCCCCACTTGCCATCATGTAAATGAATAAACCTGACAGGGGAGCGCCTGGCCGCTCCCTTTCTTTTCACGATGGGGGCCCTTTACAGAAACGCCCTTTTGTGGGCGCGTTCCCGTGCTGGGATGCCGTATCCCTGCCAGGTTAAAAAAATTCAAAAATTTTGAAAAAAGGGCTTGCATTTTTCAAAATCATCCTGTATAATAGACCACGTTGTCCGGGTGTGGCGCAGTTGGTAGCGCGCTTGACTGGGGGTCAAGAGGCCGTGAGTTCAAGTCTCGCCACTCGGACCAAGGGTAAGTTCTTATGGAACTTACCCTTTTTGTTTAGCTTAAAAGCAGAAATAAAAAAGACAGCTACATGCGTAGCTGTCTTTTTTATTTCAAATCCCCTTCACAAATTCCCGGAAGCGGGGCAGCATGCCGATCTTATCCGGGGTGTGGGGCGGCATTTGCAGGATGTCATAGCCGGGCAGGTTGTTGCCCTCCACAAACACAGGGCCGTTGGGCGTGATGGCCACGTCCCAGCCCACATAGCGCATCTGGGGCACCACCTGAGAGGCCTCCAGGCACATGGCCTTGGCCTCCTCCCAATAGGGGATGGCAAAGCCCTGGATCTTGGTGTGGGTGCGGGGATGCTCCGTATAGGTGTGGCGTGCCTTGTCGTAGGCGGGGTACTGGATGACGCCCTTCTCCAGGTCAATGGGGGCGAACATGCCGCCGGAGTGGAGGTTGTCCACAGGCCGGTCGCTGTTGCCGATGCGGATATGGGCATAGACGATGTGGGGGCCCGTCTCGTTGAGCACTGTGACCACCCGCAGGGTGTTGATGGCGTGGGGGTTCATCTTGTTCATGGTTTCGTGCTGCTGGAGCACGTCCTCCACCACGCCGATGCCCTCAGCCTTTAGCTGGTCATACATAGCGTCCAGGCTGGAAAAATCCTTTTTGAAGAGCTTGTTCACTCCAAAGCCGCCGCTGGAGGACTCCGGCTTGACCATCACCGCGTCGCGCGTCTCCATAAAGGCTTTGAAGTCCTCTTTGCTGGCCTTGGAGAAGTCCAGCCACTGGCGGCCGATGTACTTGGCGAAGGTGGTGTAGAACTCCGTCTTGTTGTCAAAGAAATGGTAGTAGTCCCGGTCATTGAGAATGCGCACCAGGTCGTTGTTCACCTTGCGGGTGATGTAGGTGGCCCGCTGGGCGTCGGTGAGGTTGTAGAACTCACACAGCAGGTAGTCGTTGAAGCCCGCGCCGTACTTCAGGCCGCACTGGATCACATCCGTCAAGATGGCGGCGGAGTTCTTCCCGGTCAGCTTGTGAACTTTCCCCACCGTGCGGAACAGCTCGGCGTAATCCATGTCTTTGACACAGCGCAGAAGGAATTGCAGCTTTCCCATGGTCCTCTCCCCCTTTACCTTTTTTTGCCGCTTCGGCCCGCGCCCTTTTGGCCCGGCTTTACGGCTTCCTCATCCAGGCGAAGCTCTCCCTCATCGGTGATGGTGAGCACGCTGCCAGCCTTGGCCCCTGCGGGCAGTTCTGGCAATTCGATGGCGAAGAATTTCTGGTCCTTATCGGTGCAGATGGCATATTTGCCCTCTAAACGGTCGATGACAAGCTGTTTCATGGCTTCTCTTCTGTCCTTTCCACTGTGTTGTAAAATTCACTCCAAAGGGACAATTCTTCCCCGTCCCAGGAGAATACCAGGTCCCCATCGGTATCGGTTCGGTAAATCTCCGCTCCCACGCTTTCAAGGCGGAGAAGAGTCTCCTCCCGGGGCAGGTTGCTGTTATCAGGCCCCACGGAAATTGCCGCGTATGTGGGAGAAACCGCTTCCAGAAAACGCTGTGAGCTGGAGCCCGCGCTGCCATGATGGGCCACCTTGAGCAGGTCGGCGTCCAAATCCACGCTGGATTTGACCAGGTCCAACTCCGCTTGGTATTCAATATCTCCGCAAAACAAAGCAGAAAATCCCAAATAGTCCAGCCGCAGCACCAGGGAGCAATCGTTGGTTCCCTCATAGTCCCGCAGCGGGCCCAAGACTTCCAGCTTTGTGCCGCCCAGGGAAAGGTTTTCCCCAGGGCGAACCTGCCGCACTGGAACAGCAGAGGATCGAGCCGCGTCTTCTAGGGCCCTGTATTCCAGGGTGCGGCGCATGGCCTCTGGCCAGGGATAAACCACCAGCTCTCCCACAGGGACTTCCTCCAGCACTTGGGAGAGCCCGCCGGTGTGGTCACTGTCCGGATGGGAGGCGATGGCATAGTCCAAGCTCTCTATTCCCAGCCGGAGCAAGTAGTCCACCACCCGGTCCCCGGAGGCAGAGGTGCCCCCATCCAACAAGGCGGCATGCCCTTCGCATTCCAAAAGGAGGGCGTCGGCCTTGCCCACGTCAATCACATGAAGGCGCAGGCCCGCCTCCCCTTGGGGGCCGCGAAAGCCGGAAAGCGTATAAGCCTTGGTCCAAAAGGACTGTCCCGCCGGGGCGGCAGAAAACACCAGCAAGCCGCATAATGCGCACAGCGCCGCACGGGAGACCCAGGCACGAAACAGACGCCCCTTCCCTTTAACGCGTCTCTCCCCCATGGCGGTTTTTACTCCTCTTCGTGGGGGGAATCCCCCTTCTGCATGTTCTTTTCAAGCCACTGGGCGTAGGTCATCAGCACCTGCCGCGGTTTCGACCCCTCGTGGGGACCCACCACACCCAGTTGTTCCAGCTCGTCGATGAGCCGTCCGGCACGGGCATAGCCCAGGCGGAGTCTTCTTTGCAGCAATGAAGTGGAGGCTTGGCCTGCCTCTACTACCACCTTGATGGCCTCGTCGATCATGGGGTCTCCCCCGCCCTCGCTGTCCCCGTTGTCCTCAGACTTGGGATCGCTGGCAGCATTGCGCTCGATCTCCTCGATGACCTTTTCATCATATTCGATGGACTTGGTCTGCTTGACAAACTCCACCACAGAAGAGATTTCCTCGTCGCTGACATAGCAGCCTTGAACGCGAAGGGGCTTCGTCACTCCCACCGGGGCAAAAAGCATATCGCCATTGCCCAGCAGCTTTTCCGCGCCGCCGGAATCCAAGATGGTGCGGGAATCTACGGCATTGGAAACCGTCAAGGCGATACGGCTGGGGATATTGGCCTTGATCAAGCCGGTCACCACGTCCACAGAGGGGCGCTGGGTGGCCACCACCAGATGCATTCCGGCAGCGCGGGCCAGCTGGGCCAAACGGCAAATAGAGTCCTCCACCTCTTTGGGGGCGGCCATCATCAAGTCGGCCAACTCGTCGATTATAATGACGATCTGGGGCATGGCCGGCATGGGCTGGCCGTTTTCATCCTGATAGCTTTGGGAAGCCGCCAGGCTGTTATACCCCTTCAGGTTGCGGACGTTAAACTCAGAGAAGATCTTATAGCGCTTCATCATTTCAGAGACAGCCCACCCCAAAGCGCCAGAGGCTTTGCGGGGGTCGGTGACCACGGGCACCAGCATGTGGGGCATACCGTTGTACTCCGTCAGTTCCACCGCTTTGGGGTCGATCATCAGGAAGCGCACCTCATCGGGGCTGGCCTTGTAAAGCATGCTGACGATGAGGGAGTTGATACACACGGATTTGCCAGAACCGGTGGTGCCTGCGATAAGCAGATGGGGCATTTTGGCCAGGTCCGCGATGACGGCCTGCCCGGCGATATCCCGGCCCAAGGCTACGGACAACTTGCTTTTGGAGGACTGGAAGGAGTTAGACTCGATCAGTTCCCGCATCCGCACGGTGCTGCGGCTCTTATTGGGCACCTCAATGCCTACGGCAGCTTTTCCGGGGATGGGCGCTTCAATGCGCACACCGGTGGCGGCCAGGTTCAGCGCCAAGTCATCAGAAAGGTTGGTAATCTTGCTGATCTTCACGCCGGCAGCGGGCTGGATCTCATACCGGGTGACAGAAGGGCCCCGGCAGATATCCAGAATCTTGGTTTGCACGCCAAAGCTTTTCAGGGTGTCCACCAGGATGCGGCCGTTCGTCTGCAGTTCCTCTGTCTCTTGAACAGGGTTGCCGTGGGGGCTTACCGCCAGCATAGTCACCGGCGGAAAGCAGTACGTCTTCGCGGGCTCCGCCGTTTGATACTGAAGCTGCTGGGCAGGAGTAGCCTCCCTCCGGTCATTGCGCTCCTTCTGCTCCATGAATTTTTCCGTGAGCTCTTTCACGTCATCCGGAACAGCAGGGCCCTCCGGAACGGGAGCCGGGGCTTTGGCGCTTTCCTCCCCTGTTTCACCGGGGGGATCCAGATGGGGAGGATCGGAATGGACGGCTTCCACAGGCGGCGCAGGGATGTGGATTTCCCCAATCTCCTCCAAAGCGCGCTCCAGGGCCTGTGTCCCCTCTTCCACTTGCTTCGCGGCAGCGGCCTCTGCGGGCCGTGTGCCGGATGCTGCCTGTTCCACGGAGGGTTCCGCCTCCTCCGGGGAGTCCTCTACGCCAAAGACGGCCTTCAAGCGGTCCAGCTTCTCGTTCTTCTTGGGGGACTTCTTCTTTTCTGGAGGAGGCGGGAACAAACTGGCGGGAGAGTCAGAACGCACAGGGTGGGCGGGCAGCTGTTCCTCAAGGGGGACATCAATGCTGGTTTCCCGCTCCAAAATCAGGCGCTCCTCTTCCCGGCGCAGCCGGGCGCTCTCCAGGCCCTCGCTGACCATATCCACCGGTTTTTTAACCACTCGGAACAGGCCGATAAGCGTGGTGCCGGTGAGAATCATCACCGCCACAAAGAGAAGCAGCACAATGATGATGCGGGCGCCCACACCCCCTGCCGCCCGAAGCAGCGGAAGGCCTAAAAGCCCGCCTACCACGCCGCCGCTGGTCCCTGCATTTTGGGTGTAGAGATATACTATGTATTCCCAAAAGTTCAAACCGTCTGGAATGGACTTCCCTCCAAAGATGAAGCCGGTAGCGCAAAATAACACGATGACCAAGGCGGTCATCCAAACCTTGCCGCTGATAGAGCCGCGGGGCTTTTCCATGGCAGTGATGACTGCCACATAGATCATCAGCACGGGCCACAGCAGCGCCCAGCTGCCAAACAGCCCTAAAATCGCGTTGTGGACCCAGCGCCACAGATTGTCCCCTGGGATGAGTGCCAGGCAGCCCAGCAAAATGGCACAGGCAAACAGCACCACTGCCCGAATCTGGTTCTTCTGCCGGATGGCTTCCGCCGTAAGGGGCGGGCTCTGGGTTCCCCTTCCTCCTCGGGAAGTGCTTTTCGCCCCATTCCTTCCTGTGGCCTTCTTTTTGGCGGAAGAGGCTGGCGGGGTCCGCTTTTGCGCCGGCCTCTTCTTCGATGCGCTCTGCTTTGTTGGCAAAAGTCTCCCTCCTTCTCTTCCACAAGCTCACCGGTTTGCCGCCCTCAGGCGGCACGCTTTACAGGGGCAGGCCTGTAAAAAGGTTTTTTCCCACAATATGCTCCACGATGCCCAGAATCGTCACAATGCCACCCGCAATCAAGGTGTAGAACGCGAAGATCTGCAGCTTGTTGGTGGTGACGATCCACTTGAGCAGCTTAATGGCTAAAAAGCCAACCACAGCCGAGGTGACGATCCCTGCGATAAGCGGGCCGGCCCCCACAGCGCCGGCTTGGTCTCCCATATCCAGCAGGGACACCAGGGCGGCAGCCGCAATGGACGGGATGCCCAGTACAAAGGAATAGTCCAGCGCGGTTTGCTGATTGATGCCCCGCAGCAGCCCCACAGAAAGCGTAGATCCCGAGCGGGAAAGGCCGGGAAAGACGGCGGCCAGGCACTGGGTGACACCAATGCAGATGGCGTCCACGGTATGTATCTTTTTCCGGCCGCTGCTGGTGATCACGCGCCCCGAGGGATCCTTGCGGCGGTGCGTCTCTTTAACGCGCTTATTGGCATGGATGCCCGCAAAAAGCAGGGCGCTGGTGGCAAGCAGGGCCAGGCCCTCCACCAGGATATCGGAATCGGACCCCAGCAGGTCAGAAAGCCCCTTGATGTCCAAGCCAGTGCCGGGGATAGGCAGGAACAGCAAAAACAGGGGCAAAAGCCCAATGACCAGCATGAAGAGCAGCCGCCGGTCATGATTCATCTCGCTCCACTTGAAATTGCGGTGAGCAATGTCCACGCAAAGGGAGCCAAACTCCTTGATGAGGCGCCAAATCAGCTGCCGGTAGACGAACACCACGGCAATCAGCGTGCCCAAGTGGAGCATAATATCGAACAGAATACCGGGAAGCTCGATGCCAAAAAGGTGTTTTGAAATAGACAGGTGGCCGCTGCTGGAAACTGGCAGGAACTCGGTAGCCCCTTGGATGATCCCCTGGATGATGGCTTCAAAAATAGTCATAAATCTCCTCCTTTTATGTAACGGCGGAAAAACCGCCGGTCTATCACTCTGTTTTCTTTCGTTTGGCGGAGCCTCTCTTCCGCCCTTTCTCCCGGTCGATCATTCTGCACAGGCAGTCCATGGCGTCAGAGAGGGAGCCCAAAGAGTCAATCAAGCCCTCTTCCACAGCGTCGGGGCCATCGAGCACCGTGCCCACATCCATGACCAGCTCCTGGGTGTTCATCGCCAGGCTCATAAAGCGCTCGGCGCTGATGTTGGAATTCTGTGTGACAAAATTTGTGATGCGGTCCTGCATGCGGCGGAAATACTCCAGAGTCTGGGGAATTCCCAGCACCAGCCCGTTCATCCGCACCGGATGGATAGTCATTGAGGCGGACTCCGCGATAAAAGACCGTTTGGCTGCTACAGCCAAGGGGACTCCGATGGAATGGCCCCCGCCCAGCACAAGGGAAACGGTGGGTTTTTTCATGCCCGCCACCAGCTCTGCCAAGGCCAGGCCCGCCTCCACATCGCCCCCCACCGTGTTGAGAAGCATCAGCAAGCCGTCAATCTGAGGGTCCTCCTCCACAGCCACAATCTGCGGGATCACATGCTCATATTTCGTGGTCTTGTTTTGAGAGGGCAGGATGTAATGCCCCTCAATCTGGCCGATAACTGTCAGGCAATGGATCGTTTTCCCATCACACCGGGTGGTGACAGAGCCGTCTCCTGCCAGGGCGTTCTGGGGTGCGGGCGCACTGATTTCTTCTTCTCCCGCCTCTTCTGCGGCGCTGGCCGCCAGGCGGCGAAGCCTCTTTTCCTCTTCCTTCTTCATGGCAGCATCCTCCTTTACAAAGGATAGTTTGCCAAAAAAGCCGGGGAAACATACCGGCCTTCTCAAGAAAAAGGCAGGGCACAGCACGCCTATTTTGTTATTATAGCATTTGTTTCCCAGCAGGGCAAGGGAAAGCGCCGTATTTCTTCTTTTAGGGAAGTTTCGTTTGCCTATCCTCTGCTTTAGTGCTATAATGAAATCAATCATTCTGGCAACGAGGAGCGTGGGCATTTTGCTGGACAGCCTGATTCTTTCCCTAGAGATCGTGCTGCCCTTGTTCCTGCTGATGGCGGTGGGCTATGGTATCAAACTCACGGGGATGATGAACGAGACGACCGTCAAGCAGGTGAACAAGGTCATCTTTAAGATATTCTTGCCCTTGCTGGTGTTTGTGAACATCTACGATACCGAGCTGGCAGAGAGCTTTAACTCACAGCTGCTTCTGTATGCGGTGGCAGGGGTATCCATCCAGTTCGTGCTCTCCTTGTGCCTGGCCATCCTGCTGGAAAAGGACAATTCCCGGCGGGGGGTAATGCTGCAGGGCATGTTCCGCAGCAATTTTGTGCTGTTCGGCATCCCGATCAGCACGGCCCTGTTCGGGGATACAGCCGCCGGGTTGGCTTCCATTTTAATTGCTGTGATTATCCCCCTGTACAATGTGCTGGCCGTAATCTCTCTGGAGATGTTCAACGGCAAAAAGCCCAACTTTGGAAAGATCCTCCTGGGCATTGTCACCAACCCGCTGATTATCGGTTCGGTGCTGGGGGTGCTCTTTGTGGTGTTCCACGTTCCCCTGCCTACGCCGGTATATGACACTGTCTCTCAGATGAAGGAAATTGCCACGCCCCTGGCCTTTATTATTTTGGGCGCCTCTTTCAACTTTGGGGACGTGGGCCGCTACATCAAAGAGGTGCTTATCGTCCTGGGCGCCAAGCTGGTTGCCTTTCCGGCCCTGTTCTTGGGCATTGCCATCCTGCTGGGCTTCCGGGATGCGCCGCTGGCGGTACTGCTGACCGTGTTTGGAGCACCCATTGCGGTTTCCTCTTTCACCATGGCACAGCAGATGGGCGGCGATGACAAGCTGGCGGGACAGCTTGTAGTGTTCAGCTCCATCCTATCCATCGGCACCATGTTTTTGCTGATCTTTTTCCTGCGGGAAATGGCCTTCCTGTGAGAAAAGCGCTGCTTTTTAGGAAGAATGATGGGAAAATGCATTGACAGAACTTAGCTTTTCGGCGATAATAGAGCACATAGCCCAAGAATGGAGGGCGCCTTTTGCGTTGTTAGAGAAGGAAATTTTTCCATATACAAAATAATGCGGCAAAGGAGAAGATGGACCATGGCTGAGTTTCAAAAAATACCTATGAAAACACCGTTGGTGGAGATGGACGGCGACGAGATGACCCGTGTCATCTGGAAGATGATCAAGGAGATCCTGCTTCTTCCCTACATCGACCTGAACACGGAATACTATGACCTGGGCCTGGAAAACCGGGATAAGACCAATGACCAGGTGACGGTAGACTCTGCCATGGCCACCAAGAAATACGGCGTGGCGGTGAAATGTGCCACCATCACCCCCAACGCCGCCCGGATGGACGAATACCACCTGAAAGAGATGTGGAAATCCCCCAACGGCACCATCCGTGCCATTTTGGATGGCACCGTGTTCCGCACCCCCATCCTGGTGCGGGGCATCACGCCCTTCATCCCCGGCTGGCGCAAGCCCATCACGATTGCGCGCCACGCCTATGGCGACGTGTATAAGAACGTAGAGGCGCAGGTGCCAGCGGGCGCTAAAACAGAACTGCTGGTGACTAAGGCGGACGGCACAGAGGAAAAATACTTGATCCATCAGTTCGATGGTCCCGGGATCATTCAGGGGCTGCACAACACGGACAAGAGCATTGAGAGTTTTGCCCGCTCCTGCTTTAACTTTGCCCTGGACATGAAGCAGGATCTCTGGTTTGCGACCAAGGACACCATCTCTAAAAAGTATGACCACCGCTTCAAGGATATTTTCCAGGATATCTTCGACAGAGATTACGCCGGCAAATTCAAGGAGGCCGGCATCGAGTATTTCTACACCCTCATCGACGACGCCGTGGCCCGTGTGATCCGAAGCGAAGGCGGGTTCATCTGGGCTTGCAAGAACTATGACGGGGACGTGATGAGCGACATGGTGGCCACCGCCTTCGGAAGCCTGGCCATGATGACCTCTGTGCTGGTGGCTCCTGACGGCACCTGTGAGTATGAGGCTGCCCACGGTACAGTGCAGCGCCATTACTACAAGTATTTGAAAGGCGAGACTACCTCCACCAACTCGGTGGCCACGCTGTTCGCGTGGACCGGCGCCCTGCGCAAGCGGGGCGAGCTGGACGGCAACGAGGCGCTGATGACCTTTGCCGGCAAGCTGGAAGCCGCCACCCTCTCCACCATCGAGTCCGGCGTGATGACCGGCGACCTGGCCTCTATGTCCACTTTGCCCGAGATCAAAAAAGTGGACACGGAAGGGTTCCTCCGGGCGGTGGATGAAAAGCTGCGGGAGATGCTGTAAACTCTCTCCCAAAAAATTTGTTCCACAGGAAGTAACGACACATGAACCAGAAAAAGCAGAACGTCTCTATGTCTGTTATCCGGCGCCTGCCCCGGTATTACAGGTTCCTCAATGAACTGGGGAAAAAAGGTGTAACCCGCGTCTCCTCCAAGGAGCTTTCGGAAAAGATGGGCTTTACCGCCTCGCAGATCCGCCAGGATTTTAACTGTTTCGGCGGGTTTGGCCAGCAAGGGTATGGCTACAATGTGAGCCAACTCTGCGGAGAGATTGAAAAAATCCTGGGCATTCAAAAGCGCCATCCCTGCATCCTGGTGGGGGCAGGCAACCTGGGCAAGGCCATTGCCCGGCACATGCCCTTTGAGCAGCTGGGCTTCACTTTGATTGGCGTATTCGATACAGCGCCCAACGTGATTGGAGGAAAGATCAGCGGCCATGAGATTCTGGATTACGCCGGAATACAGGCTTTTTACCAGGAGAACAGCCCCCTGATGGCCATTCTCTGTATTCCCCAGGTCTATGTAGAGGCGGTATCTGACGAGTTGTATGGGCTGGGAATCCGCTCTTTCTGGAACTTCAGCCATTATGACATCACCATGAAGCATCCCGACGCCATTGTGGAAAACGTACATATGAATGACAGCCTGATGACGCTTTCCTACAAGCTGGCACAGGCAGAGCAGGATAAGCCCACTGAAACATAAAGACACAGAAATCCCCCAGACATGCGTTCTGGGGGATTTTGCTATCTTTTTTGTGCCAGGGGTTATTCCGCCTCGTAAGGGACAATTTCGACGGACTGGATGACCATGTCCTCCAGGGGTTTGTCATTGTCATCGGTATCGGCCTGGGAGAGGGCATATACCTGATCCATCCCCTCAAAAACCTGGGCGAACACCGTGTGGCCGCGGCCTGTGGTGGAGTAATACCCGTCCAGCGTGGGATTGCCCCCATGCTCCTCGTAAAGCTTTTTTACAGCGTCTGTCACCTTATCCATATCCACCCAGGCGCCATAGGTAGAGGTAAAGGCCTCAGGGCTCTGCTCGTACACATCAAAGCCCTGCTGGTAGTAATCCCAATCGGCAGACATGCCTCCCGTGGCGTTGATGAAGAACTGGCTGCCATTGGTGTCTGCACCGGAGTTTGCCATGGAAACAGCCCCATCAATGTTCAGCAGGTTGTCGTTGAATTCATCGGCAAACGGCTCTTCCCAGACGCTTTCCCCGCCGGTGCCGTCACCCTGAGGGTCGCCGCCCTGGATCATAAAGTTTTCAATAACCCGATGGAATGTCAGGCCGTCGTAGTAGCCCTCTAAGGCATGGACTTTAAAGTTGTAGACGGCTTTCGGGGCCTCATCCGGGAAAAAGCGAAGCTTAAAGACCTCTCCGGACTCCATGGTGATGACGGCGATCTCTTCCCCTTCCTCGGGCATGTCCAGCTGATATCCTACCTTTTTGCCGTTATCCTTGGGCTGCAAGGAAGTATCTCCCTGAGAGACCAGGCTCTCTGTAGTGCCGATGACAGTGGTAGCGGCGGTGGACTCAGCAGAACCGCAGCCCGCCAGCAGGCAGGCACACAGCAGGGCGGAAACCCCCGCAAAAAAAGTACGCTTCATTGTGTTTCTTCCTTTCTTTATCCATGCCGGAGCCATCCGGCGCAGAAAACTGATGCAAAAAATATTGTACTCTAAAAGCGGACAAGATGCAACCTTTCCCCGCGCATTTTCCCTCTCTTGGCTGCATAAACATGTTTGTATCACAGGAGGGGCAGGAGGCCGCGCCTGTTTTGGCGGCTTCCCGGGCACTGGAACTCCCGGCGGCCCGCCCTTGCAGAGAAAGGAAGAACAGAAAATGCAGTTTCATCCGGAAGGCCATTTGATTGACACCTTTGAAAACAGGGCGGCACTTCAAACGCCTGCCTCCCTGGCAGAGGCTATGCGGGATCAAACCATCTTGGAAGCCAAGGCCATCATGTGCGATTCCAAGCACAACCTGATCGTAGACCTGAAATTTATGCGGGGTCTTATCCCCCGGGAGGAAGGGGCGATCGGCATTAAGGATGGCAGCGTGCGGGATATCGCCATCCTTTCCCGGGTAAACCGGCCGGTGTGTTTTTTGGTGCAGGACTTTATCCGGGATGAATACGGGCGTATTACGGCGCTGCTCTCTCGCCGGGCTGCCCAGGAGAAGTGCCGGGAAGAATTTGTCCGCAAACTCTCCCCCGGCGATGTGATTGACGCCAGGGTGACCCACATCGAGCCCTTCGGAGTCTTTGCAGACATTGGCTGCGGCATCGTTTCCCTGCTGCCCATCGACTCTATCTCGGTCTCCCGCATTGAGCACCCACGGGAGCGGTTCCTGGTAGGAATGGACATTCGCGCGGTGGTAAAGTGCCGTGAAAACGCGCGGGTGACGCTCTCTCACAAGGAACTTTTGGGAACCTGGGCGGAAAATGCCGCCAAGTTTAAGCCGGGAGAAACCGTGGGAGGGATTATCCGCAGCATTGAGAGCTACGGGGTATTTGTGGAGTTAGCCCCCAATCTGGCGGGATTGGCAGAAGTGAAGGAGAACATCTATCCCGGCCAGCAGGCCAGCGTGTTCATCAAAAGCATTCTGCCCACCCGCATGAAGGTGAAGCTCATCCTCATTGAGACCTTTGACCCAGACCCCAAAAAGCCCGGCCCTCCAGAATACTTTTTCCAAGGGGACCACATGGACGAATTTATTTACTCACCCCCTCAATGCGAAAAACATATTGCCACCTGCTTTGGCCCTCGAACCTAAAGCCATCCCTGCCGGAAAAGCCTCTGCACCGCCCATCATGTATGGGCATTGCAAAAAGGCCCCTGATGTAGTCAGCATCCTACATCAGGGGCCTTTTATCTATGGTTCCTTTTTACCGGACTTGCCTCCATCCCAGGCAGTGATCTTTTATATGGGAATGGATCTTACTGCTGGCCTTCGGCTTCAACAGGCTCGAAGGTGAATTTCCCCTCCGCGTAATCGCAGCGGTAGGTCTTGTTGGCTGTAACAGCCCCTTCCAGCATCTTCTCCGAGATGGGGTCCTCCACCACATTCTGAATGACGCGGCGCAGGGGGCGGGCGCCGTAGGTGGGGTCATACCCCTTATCAGCCACGGCCTCTATGGCGGCATCGGTAAAGCTCATCTGGATATCCATATCCTTCAGCTTCTGCTCCAGGGTGGAGAGCATCTTCCGGGCAATCTGCTGGGTATCCTTCTTGGTGAGCTTGTGGAACACAATGATGTCGTCCACACGGTTGAGGAACTCTGGCCGGAACAGGGCTTTCAGTTCCCCCATGACCAGCTCCTTAGTCTTTTCAAAGTCCGCTTCGGCAGCGGCCTCTTGGGAGTCGTTTTGAGAGAACCCCAGGCTCTTTTGCTTGTCGGTGATCAGCCGGGCGCCCACATTGGAGGTCATAATGATGACGGTGTTTTTAAAGTCCACCGTTTTGCCCTGAGAGTCGGTGACACGGCCGTCCTCCAAAATTTGCAGCAGGATGTTGAACACATCCGGATGGGCCTTCTCGATCTCATCGAACAGCACCACGGAGTAAGGCTTGGTGCGCACGGCCTCTGTCAACTGGCCGCCCTCGTCAAACCCCACATACCCGGGAGGGGAACCCACCAGGCGGGAGACAGTGTGCTTTTCCATATACTCGGACATGTCGAAGCGGATCATGGCCTTTTCGTCGCCGAACATGGCCTCAGCCAGGGCCTTGCACAGCTCCGTTTTACCTACGCCGGTGGGGCCCAGGAAGATGAAGGACCCGATGGGCCGGTTTTTATCCTTCAGGCCCACGCGGCCCCGGCGGATGGCTTTCGAGATGGCGGTGACGGCTTCCTCCTGGCCGATAACACGCTTGTGCAAGGTTTCCTCCAAGCGCAGCAGCCGCTGGCTCTCCTCTTCTGTCAGCTGGGTGACGGGCACCCCGGTCCACATGGAGACAATATCCGCAATGTCGCCGGGAACCACCACGCTGTTGCTCCGCTCGTTTTTAGAGGCCCACTCATCCTTGGCGCGCTCCAGCTGCTCCTGCAGTTCTTTCTCTTTATCCCGCAGGGATGCGGCGCGTTCAAAGTCCTGGGCATTGACGGCGGCAGCCTTGTCGATCTCAATGTCCTTAATCCTCTTTTCCAGGTCTTGCAGGTCCTCCGGCGCGGTGAAGGTGCGCAGCCGCACCCGGGAGGCGGCCTCGTCGATCAGGTCGATGGCCTTGTCGGGGAGATACCGGTCCGCAATATACCGGGAGGAGAGCTTCACAGCGGCATCAATGGCCTCATCGGTGATGGTCACCTTGTGGTGGGCCTCATACCGGTCTTTCAGGCCCTTCAAAATCTGGACAGCCTCTTCCTCTGTGGGCTCCCCCACCATGACGGGCTGGAACCGGCGCTCCAGGGCGGCGTCCTTTTCAATGTGCTTGCGGTACTCGTTGATGGTGGTGGCGCCGATGACCTGGAAATCACCCCGGGCCAGGGCGGGCTTCAAGATGTTGGCAGCATCCGCCGAGCCTTCGGCGGAACCAGCGCCGATGATGGTGTGCAGCTCGTCAATGAACAGGATGACATTGCCGTCCTGCTTCACCTCGTCAATAGCGCTCTTGATGCGCTCCTCAAAGTCGCCGCGGTACTTGGTGCCGGCCACCATGCCGGTCAAGTCCAGGGACACCAGGCGCTTGTTTTTCAGCAGTTCCGGCACTTCACCCGCTTGGATTTTCAAGGCCAAGCCCTCGGCCACAGCGGTTTTGCCCACACCGGGCTCGCCGATGAGCACGGGGTTGTTTTTCGTGCGGCGGCACAAGATCTGGATGACCCGCTCGATCTCGTTCTGGCGGCCAATGACAGGGTCGATCTTGCCTTGGGCGGCCAGCTGGGTCAAATCCCGGCCGAATTGATCCAGGGCCCGGCCTCCCTGCTGCCCCTCTTCCCCATTGGCAGGATGGGACTGCCCCTGGCTGTGGAGGGAGGCGTTGTTCAGCATGGAAGAGAGCTCGGAGACGATGCGGTTGGGGTCGGCTCCCAAAATCTGCAGGAAGCGCATGGCGTAGCTCTGGCCATCCTCGATGATGGCGATGAGCAAGTGCTCCGTACCCACATACGCATTGTGAAGCTGCGCCCCTGCCACGGCCGCCACTTGCAGGATACGCTTGGTGCGGGGGGTGAACTCCTCAGTGGAAAGCGCAGTGGGCTCTCCTGTGCCAATGCGTTCCCGGATGAGCTTCTCGTAAGCCTCTGCCGTTACGCCCAGCTTATTCAGCACAGTGTAGGCCACGCCGGTTCCTTCCTTTAGCAGGCCCAGCATCACATGCTCGCTGCCCACATAATCGTGGCCCAGCTCCTCCGCAGAAGAGATGGCCAGGTTCATGGCATTGTTCGCCTTTTCAGTAAAACCATTGAAACGGTATTTCATAGCGTTCACTCCTTTATCTTCGCGCACACCTCTCGGGCCATATCCGCCCGAAGCACGTCGCGCTGTGTTTCATCCAATTGTTTGCCCGCCCTTGCCATCAGGGTGGCTGGCTGCGCATTCACCATCAGGGCGTTGAGCTCCTGGGTGGTGACGCCTTGCAGCACCCCGGTGGAAAGGCCCAGGCGTATATAGGAAAGCAGCTCCATAAACTCGCTGCTGGAAAGGACGCGGGCGCTTTTCAGGACACCCGCAGCCCGGTCTATCTTATCCTGCCAGGCAATTTCCTCACTCATCTGCGCCCTGGCCTTACGCTCCTCTTCCATCAGCTGTACCGTGATGGACCGCAGGTTCTCAATAGCCTCATTCTCGCTGAGGCCCAAGGTGATCTGATTGGAAAGCTGATATAGCGCCCCTATGCTTTTGCTCCCCTCTCCGTAGGTGCCCCGGATGGTCAAGCCCAGCTTGGAGAGATTGGAGGCGATACGGGGCATTGCGCCGCTCTCTGTCAATCCCGGAAGGTGCAGCATCACGGAGGCACGCAGGCCAGTGCCAAGATTCGTAGGGCACTGGGTAAGGTAGCCCAGCTCTGGGTCGAAGGCAAAATCCAGGTTTTCACTGAGCAGGGTATCAATGCGGTCAGCAGTCTCGGCGGCCTCCTTCAGGGAGAAGCCCTCCCGTAGCACCTGAATGCGCAGGTGGTCCTCCTCATTGACCATGATGGAAATGCTCTCATCCGCCGAGATGAGCACCGCTTTGCCCCGGCGGTCCGCAATAAACTCAGGGCTTACAATGTGGCGCTCCACCAGGGAAACGGCTTCCTCCTGGGTGGTGTTCTCCAAGGGGACAAACCGAAACTCCTTTGAGAGGATGCTGTTCCCAGAAAGCAGGGCGTCTTTCACCTGCCGCTCCACAGCCTCCCGTTGGCTCGCCGAAGCCCGGGCCGGAAAGGGATACTGCTTGAGATTTCTGGCCAGGCGCACCCGGGTGCTGACCACCACGTCGCCGCAGCTGCCAGCCTTTTCATACCATTTTGCAGTCTCAGTCATGGCTTTCCATCTCCTTGATTTCATCCCGCAGAACAGCGGCGGTTTCAAAATCCTGCTTCTCAATGGCCTGTTTCAGCAGGCGCTTTTTTTCCTCCAGGGGAGATTCCTGCACAGGCATCATCTGGTGTCCCCCCGTTGTAATGCGCAGGGCAGAGCCGCCGGGGACTTTCCCCTTGTGGCGGGTGGTGCCGTGAATGCGCTGGATCAGGGGGATCAGCTGGCTGCGAAAGGTTTTATAGCAGCCGGCGCAGCCGATTTTGCCTGTGCGGGTGATCTCTTCAAAGCTGGCGCCGCAGGTGGGGCACCGTGTTACCTGAGAGCCGCCTTGGGCATTTCCCCAAAAGCCCCCCAACAGGTTGCCCAAATCCATGCTCCAACCGGAAAACAGGTTGTTGTATCCCTTCTGCTTGGCGCAGTCCGGGCACAGGTGGAATTCCGTCAGCTTCCCATTGACAATCGTTTTAACATGAGTGGTAGCAGTCTTCTTTCCGCAGGCTTGACACAGCATATCCATCCCTCCTTATTGGGTTCTGGTGGTTAACAGCATATTTTTGTAAATCGACGCCCGGACAGTGTCCCGGATTTCTTTGGGCACAGCGGCCAAGGCGTGTTCCGAACAGGCTGCCCGGATAAGGCCCGCCGCGCTTCGGTCCAGCATGCCATTTTGCAGCAGGTTGCTTGTCATTGCCCGTGCCGTGGCGGCGTCCAGGCTGTCCCCCACACTGTTGACAATGTGCATGATCATATCTGACCGGGAGAGCCGCATGCGGGTAATGCGGATATACCCTCCACCGCCCCGCCGGCTTTCGACGATGTACCCCTGCTCCGGAGTAAAGCGTGAGGTAAGCACATAGTTGATCTGGCTGGGGACACACCCCAAATAGCTAGCCAGCTCATTGCGCTGAATCTCTGCCGTTCCGTTCTCCTGGTTGAGCAGATCCAAAATATATTTTGCCACGCTGTCGCTGATACGCATTTTCATTCACCCATCCTTACGCAGCCATTTCTTGTCTTTGACTTTCTTTGACTTTAATTATACCAACTTCCCGCTGAAAATCAAGGTCAAAGAAAGTCAATTCATATGATTAGAGAGGCTCATTCTCTCGTTTTCTCCCTCAATCTTCTGTTTTCTCTTGAAATCTAATTTTTGAAATTATGATTTGATAAAAAATGAAGGCTGTAACACTTTTCCCCGTACGCCATAAGATAGAGTGTAACTTGAAAGGAGGCTTTTCCATGTGTAACGGAAACTGCACTTGGCTCATCATCATCCTCATTCTGCTGTGCTGCTGCGGCGGCAATGGGTTTGGCTTTAACGGCAACAACGACTGCGGCTGCGGCAACTGCGGCGGCTGCGGCTGCTAAAGCTCCCTTTGGCTGAGAGGATGCCGGGCTTGACAGCGTAACGCCCGGCCTACAAAAAGCCCTTCCCCCTCGTTCTGAGGTGGGAAGGGCTTTTTCTTGTGGATTCACTTACAGGGTGATGCGGCCATCTTCTACGGCCTGAGAAAGGGCCTGCGCCAGCTGGTCCGGGCAAGAGGTGGGCCTGGCGCCGCAACGGATGCCCTGGCAGCGCTCCAAATACTCCTTGACCTTCATCCCTTTGGCTAGAGCTGCCACACCTTGGGTGTTTCCGCTGCAGCCGCCGGTAAACTTAACAGACTGGATCACGCCGTCCTCTACAACAATGTTGATTTGGCGGGAACATACGCCCTTGGGCGTGTACTGTATTTCCATAGCCTTCGCTTCCTTTCCTGTGTTTTTGCATGTCTTTATTTAATGTATCAAATTTAAAGCATGTTGTCAAGGAAACGCCTTGCGTTCCTCAAAGGGGTGTGCTAGAATGGGCAAAAGAGAGGAGTTAAGGAAATGGATTCCATTTTGCTTTTGCTGATTGGCGTTTTGGGCATTGGCGGAGGCGTGATGAATTTTTTGGGATACATCACGGCCTCCCCAAAGGGCAGACGCAAGGTCCCCGAAGAGTTTCGGCGGGTATATGGCCGCTGTGTGGGGACGGGCACCGCTTTGATCGGGATTGCATTTTGCGCCGTGGGCATCCTGCGGTGGATCGCCTATTCAGAACAGGCGGAGCTCATCATCCTCACCGTGGGGGTCATCGCAGGCGTGGCCCTGATCCTCTACGGGCAGCTGCGCTACAACCGAAGGTTCTAATTAAAACCGCTGTAAAAGCGGCTTTTTCTATTCCTTCTCCAGAAAGGTCAGCTCGGTTCCATAGTGCTCGAAAAAGGCCCTCCCATCCAACACAATGGAGAAAAAGGAGGTGAATTTGTTGTAGGCCTCCCGGTCCGTGGGCCGCTCCAAGGTGAGGAGCATGTGGCGGAAAGCGTCAGTCACCGGACCTTCTACCACAGCGCCCCCCTCCCACTCCACCGGTTTGAGGCTCCCATAGCCCAAGGCAAGCTGGGTCCAGGAGCACTCGTCCTTCCAGCAGTGGAGCTCGAAGCGCTGGGCGCGCCCCAGGGCCCTTGAAAGCAGGGAGCGCCACTCCTGAAAGGTGAGTTGAGAGGCATCCTGGTTCCAGACATCCATGCCCTCAGCCCTCCGGGGAACGGGAAAGCAGGCGTTCCGGCTGGAACTGGCGGCTGGTCAAATTGAACAGGATGACGGAAAGCACTCCCAAACCTACCGCAATAGCGATCAGCAGCGGGGCGGTAACACGAAAGACACCTGTAAACTGAATCAGGTACAGCAGAAGCAGGGGCAGAAGCAGGTAACCCATGGTCTGCAAAGCCTCTCCCGCGCTGTGCACCCGGCAGAGCTCCCAGCTGACGAAAACCACCGAGAACAGCGCCACGGCGGGCATTACCAGCACCAAGCAAGCAATCCACTCCCAATTGAGAAAATAAGGCGCCCCCATAAAGAGATCCGCCACAGAGATGGAAATGGCAAAGGCAATAAACGAGAGCAGGGAAATCAAGATGGAGAGCAGAGTGCAGCAGGTTACTTTGGCATGCAGCAGAGAGCGTGTATCCATAGCAGAAAGCATCAGTGTCTCCAAGGTACCCCCTTCTTTTTCCCCCACCATCACCTGGGAGGCTGCCACTACGGAGCACATGACCGGCACACAGAGAAAAAGCATTGGGCACAGCAACGTGGTAAAAGCCGCCATCCACTGCTGGCGGGGGCCATGTCCCTCCAAGCCGTGGAGCATGGCAGCTAGCCGTTCTGGCATTGCCAAGGATTCCTCCGTGGGCAAAAAGCTGATGGCCACCGAATAGAGAAGGGGAACCAGCACTATCAGCACTACCGGCAGGAGCATCAGCAGGGCACGGGCCCCTTTATTGCGCCAAATGGCCCCTAAATCCTTTCCCACCAGGACAATCTCTGCCGAGGAGAAGATGCGGTGCAGGTCAAACCTCCTCTTCGGAGCTGCCTGTTTCAAGGGCGCTTCCCTCCCCCGCTCCGGGACGCTCCTCCGGTGTGCCGCTCCCCTGGGTGAGCTCTGCGCTTTCTTCTCCGGAGGCTCCGTCCTCAGGGGCCGTTTCTTCTGCCGTTCCATAGGGTTCCAACACCTTCCTTCTCCCGCCATCCAGCCAGGCGGAATAAATCTCTCGCAATGTGGGGCGGAGAAGCCTGGCCTCGTAAAGGGGAATCCCCTCCCCCACCGCCTGGGCGATGATTTGGCACATGGCTTCCTCTGTCTCGATCTCCTTTTCCCAAACATTTCCTACGGGATGGAATCCTGCCGGAGCAGGATGTCCTTCTTGCGTGCGGAGCTGTGCCCGGTATCCCACCCCCGCACCTTTCCGCAGGGATTCCACATCGCCCTTTGCCAACAGGACGCCCTGTTTCAACAAGGCGAAGCTCTGGCAGAGCAGTTGTGCATACTCCATATTGGAGCAGCACAAAAACAGGGAGACGCCCTCTTCCTGGGCCACACAGCCCATCAGCGCCTGAATGGCCTCCAGGCTTTCCTGGTCCATGCTGCTGGGAGGCTCATCCGCCAGCAGGATTTGCGGACGGTGCATCAACGCACGGGCCAAGGAAGCGCGGCGGAGCACCCCTGTGGGGAGGCTCTCTACCAGCAGATCTCTCCCCTCCCAAATATCCAGCTTATGCAGAAGGAATGAGGAACGCTCCAGGGCGTCGTTGTCATCGAAGCCGTGGATCCCCGCAAAAAAACGCAGGTTCTCCCACAGGGTCATTTTTGCATAGAGCCGGGCGGAATCCAGCACGGTGCCCGCTATCGCGTGGAGCCTTTGGGGCTCGTATGTGGGCGAAAGCCCCAGCACAGTGCACTCTCCAGAGGTGGGATTGGCTAAGCCGGACAGCAGGCGGATCAGCGTGGTTTTCCCCCAGCCCCGCTGCCCCACACAGGCAAACGCCTGGCCCTGGGGCACCTGAAGGTTCAGGCTCTCCAGAACAGGGCGGCCTCCATATTCTTTTGTCAAATCGTAGGTGACGATGGCGTCCATAGAGCCTTCCTTTCCCGGCTCAGTGCCGGACCTCTGAGGTGCCGTGCTCCATCAGATAGGTTGCCTCCAAATCGGCAAGGTGAAGCTTCACCGCCAGGGGGTAGCGGTCGAACGCGGTGCTGATGGCAAAGCTTCCCCCTTTAACCGAGTCATCAAAGCCGCCCATGTGCCAGCGGATGGCCATGGCCTCGGCAGGCTTCAACCGCACGAAGCGCTCGATGAGGTAGACGGATTTCTCTCCGTGGCCATAGGGGAATGCGTCCTCGACTGTGTAGAAAGGCCGTTTCTCCCACTGGCCGGTTTCGTCGTTTTTCACATTGCGGGTGGAGATTTTATAGAACTGAGCCTTGCAGATATCGTGGAGCAGGCCGCACAGGGCGAAGCTCTCCTCGCTGTCCCCTTCCTCAAAATACTTCTCCCGCAGCACTTTATACACGTTCAAGCTGTGCATGACCAAGCCATATTCACAAGCGCAATGAAACTTGGTGCTGGCCGGCGCTGTAAAAAAATCCGTGTTCTCCAGCCACTCCAGCAATTGGTCGCCGCCCCGGCGGACGACATGCTCTTGAAAGATGGCCCGAAATTCCTCTTTATATTGATTTTCCATGCAGGTCCTCCATCCATTTCGGGCAGGGACAGGACCCTTCACCCTTTTCTACAAGGATACCATAAAAACCGCCAGTTTTCAATTTTTCTCAAAAGAAAAGCAGTTCCGCCCTCTTTCTCTGCGGCCCGCCGAAAAGGAAAGACAGCGCCGTGCTCAATCAAAAGCGCGGCGCTGTCCTTTATGATACTGCTATTTTTTAGAAAACGGCCTTTGCGGGCGCCTCAGTCGGAGCGGAAGCCCTTGCCGATGATCTCGCTGGTATTGGTGATGAACATGAAGGAGTGGGGGTCGATTTGCTTGCACTTCTGGCGCAGGCGCACAGCCTCTCCCCTGCGGACCGCTGTGAGCACCACTTTCCGGTCTTGGTGGGAAAAAGCCCCCTCGCCATCTACCACGGTAGAGCTGTGGTGCAGCTCTTGGATGATGTAATCACAGATTTCCTGGGGCTTTGAGGTGACAATGGAGAAGAACTTGCACAGGTTGATGCTCTCGATAACGGAATCCACCACAAAAGCCTTGAGAAACAGGCCCAGGATGGAGAACATGCCCGTCTCCACGCCGAAGAAGAAAAAGGAGGCCAGAGCAATCACGCTGTCACTGGCAAAAAGGGCCTTGCCAATATCGGAAATGCCCGTGTACTTCTTTAAAATCATTGCCACAATATCCGTCCCGCCGGAGGAGGCGTTGTAGTTGAACATCAGCGCAGAGCCCACCGCGGGAAGCATCATGGCAAAGCACAGCTCCAGAAGGGGCTGGTTCGTGAAGGGCCCATTCATGGGAAACAGGCGCTCCAAGGCCCAAGTCTCAAAGGAGTACATCAGGCTGCAATAGGTCGTCCAAAAGCCGAACTGCCGGCCCAAAAACAGATATCCCAGCACCAGCAGCAAAATGTTGATCACAGCCATCAGGGTTGCCGTAGAGATGCCAGGAATGAGGCTTCCCAGAATAATGGAGATACCGCTGACACCGCCCGTGGAAAAATTGTTGGGCAGCTTAAAGAAGTATACTCCCGTTGTCAACAGCAGGACTCCCAGATTTACCAGCAAAAACGCTTTCAAATTTGCCCTGGTCAGTATAGGTGGACGCTCCTTCGCCCCGGCATCTTTTGCCATATCCATCGCCTCCAAATTTCTGGTTTCCCCTTCAAACCCCTGCGATTCTACCACAGAGGAAGGGATTTTTCAACCATTTTTACGAAAAAACACCTCCACCATTTTTTGCGGAGGTGTTTTTGCCAAAAATCAAGCCTGAAGCTGCTCCTGCAGGAAGCGGACGGCCAGGGCGATATCTGCCGCCGGGTCGTCGCCCACCTCCCTCTCGATGGTGAGGAAGCCGGTAAACCCAATGTCATCCAGCGCCTTCAGGTAACTGGGGAAATCCACATCCCCTTGGCCCAAAGGCAGCTCGATGTAGGAGGCGTCGTTGAGCATATCGCTCTCAACCATGCCGTAAAGGACCTCTGGATCCACATAGTGGAGGCGGCGTCCGTCCTTGGCGTGGGTGTGGACGATGTAGTCCTGCAAGGTGTACACCGCCTGCACCGGATCGTCCCCTGTGACCATGACGAAATTGGCGGGGTCCAGGTTCACGGCTACGCCGGTGGAGTGGAGGCCATCCAGAAAGCCCTTTAGGGTTAGGGCCTTCTCCGGGCCCGTTTCAATGGCGAAGTGGGCCTCCATGGAATCGGCATAGGCGGCCAGCACGCCGCAGGCCTCCTGCATGATGGCGTACCGGGGATGGGCCTTATCCTCCGGTACCACGCCAATGTGGGTGGTGACCACATCGGTTTCCAGGTCCTTGGCCAGGTCTAGAATCCGCTTGGACTCCTCAATGAGCTCTGGATTCTTTTCCGGGTCCCCAAAGCCGTGGCCCAGATCCCCGCACAGAGCAGAGACTGTAAGGCCATGATCCTTTACAGCTTGAAGAAACTCCCGGCGGCGGGCGGGGGTCATCTCTCGGGGGGACATCTCCCCGCGGGTGGCATAGACCTGGATGCCCCGGGCCCCCACGGCCTGGGCCTTATCCAGCGCGGTGTTCACATCGGTGCGGAAGGAATCCAGCATGACGCCAATGGGAAATGGATACATATTCCATACACTCCTTTATACAGTAAGATCACTCCAGCACAATCTCCCGGTGCTGCTCGGCGGAATCATAGATGGCCTGCATCATTTGAGCGGTGACGATGACCGTGTCGATGTGAGAGGGCAGCTTCTCCCCTGTTTTAATGCAGTTGATAAAGCCGTCGATCTCATTCTGGAACATATCGCGGGTCTGGAATTTGGGGGTATAACTGACCAGGGCGTTGTTCTCCGTGGTGTAGACGGTGAAGTCCGCGCCGTACTGCAGGCGGATGCCGCCCTTATCGCCCATAAAGTCGATGTAGCGGTCCTCTTCTCCGATGTTCTGGGCCCAGGCGCCGTTGATAGTGATGACGGGGCCGGAGGTGCGGACCATGCCGGTGACGGAATCGTCCACATCGTAGGTGCCGTCATACTGGGGAGGGCCGGCCCACATATCGGTGTAGACATAGTTTTCCATGTCTTTGCCCAGCTTGCAGAAGGTCTCTCCGGTGACGGTCTTGACCTTGGGGTCGCCGCAGCAGTACATGACGATATCCAGATAGTGGACACCCCAGTCGATGAGGGCGCCGCCGCCGGCGATTGCCTTGGTGGTAAAGGCGCCGCCCAGGCCGGGGATGGAACGATGGGCCCGGAAGCTGACGTACACATGGTGGATGTTGCCCAGCTTGCCCTGGTCGATGTACTCCTTGATGCGGTTGACGCCGTCGTTGAAGCGGTTGACCACACCGATGTTCAGCACTTTGCCGGTCTCATGCTGGACCTTCTGCATCTCCAGCGCCTCCCCGTAGGTGCGGGCGGCGGGCTTTTCGCACAGCACGTTCTTCCCGGCCCGGAGAGCGTCCATGGTGATGGTGGGATGGACGTTGTTGGGCGTGCAGACGGAGACGGCCTCTACCTCCGGGTCGGCCAGCACATCGTGGTAATCCACCACAGCGGTGCCGCAGCCGTACTTCTCCACGGCGGCCTGGGCCCGCTCAGGGATGATATCACAGAAATACTTGATCTCCGCTTCGGGATTCTTCATATAGGAGGGGATGTGGGCGGCATTGGCAATGGTGCCGCAGCCGATAACAGCGACTTTCATGGTTTTCAATACACTCCTTTGCTTTGTAAAGCCTGTGGCTGAGGACATTATACCCCAGTCCCCTGGGATTTGCAATTTTATTTTCAAAAAAGCCAGGGGCTTTGCTGTTTACATTCCCTGGCGTTCCATGCTATACTTTACCCAGATAAAAGATTTTGGGAGGGACCGCCTATGAACGAGACGTTGGAACTGATGATGAAGCGCAAATCCGTGCGGGTCTTTGAGGAAAAGCCCATCGGGCCGGAGGAAAAGCAGGCCATTTTAAACGCCGCCATGCGGGCTCCTACAGCGGGGAACTCCATGCTTTACTCCATTTTAGATGTGACGGACCAAGCCATAAAGGATAAGCTCTCTGAAACCTGCGACCACCAGCCCTTCATTGCCAAGGCCCCCATGGTGTGGGTGTTCCTGGCGGACTACCGCCGGTGGGTGCGGAAATTCCAGCAGGCCGGATGTGAGAACATCCCCAACCCCCGCCTGAGCGATTTGATTCTGGCCACCAACGACACGGTGATCGCCGCCCACGCCGCCTGTATGGCCGCTGAAAGCCTGGGGATCGGCTCCTGCTATATCGGGTACATCATCGAGCAGTGGGAGGAACACCAAAAGATGTTCCAGCTGCCCCAGTTTGTGGCGCCGGTGTCCATGCTGGTGTTCGGCTATCCCACCCAGCAGCAGAAAGACCGGCCCCAGACCAGCCGCTTCCCCCAGAAGATGATCGTCATGGAGAACGGTTATCACGACCTGACGGAAGAGGAACTCCAGGAATTTTACCCGGACGACAAGGCGCGGGCTTTCTATAACAGAAAGTATATCTCCGACTTCGCCCTGGAGATGGTCCGGTCCGCCGAGGAGATCTTGAAAAACTGGGAAGGAAAATAAACGCAGAGCAGGAGTAAAAAGGACGCTGGTTTCGGCGTCCTTTTTTGTGGGATGTCCCATCCGTTTTTCTCTTCCCCTCTTGACTTTTCCCCCAGGAGAGACTATACTATTGCCATACTATTTAGTATTGCTAAATAGTGAAAGAAAGGAGGTCTTCCATGGAGGGAAAGTATCTCCAGCAATTTAAGAAGGGCTCTTTGGAGATGATCCTTTTGTGCCTCATCGCCCAGAAGGAGACTTACGGTTATGAGCTGCTGACACAGCTCAACGAGCACGGGGCCGGAGTACTGGGCTATGCCCGGGAGGGTACGATTTACCCCATCCTCTACCGCCTGCAGGAGCAGGGCCTGGTACAAAGCCGCCTGGCCAAGGCAAAGGCCAATGGAGGCACAAAGAAGTATTACTCCCTGACCCCGAAAGGGAAAGAGACTCTGGGGGAGCTGGTGGCGTTTTGGGAGGACTATGCCCAATGCGTTGATGGATTTATCAAAAGCTATAGGGAGGCGGAAGTGTGAAGCAGGAGTACATACGGCAGGTGGGGCGCAGGCTTCGCCTGCGCAGAAAGCAGAAAACCGCTGTGCTGCGGGACTTAGAGGAGATCTTTGCCTCCGCCTATGAGCACGGGGAGACAGAGGAACAGGTCATCCAGCGGCTGGGGCCTCCCACGGAGTACGCCGCCAGCGTGGAAGGACAGCTGCCCTCCAAGGGGAGCGGCCTTCTGTGGGCAGGGCTGGTGGTGTGTCTGCTGGTGTTCCTTGCGTCCATGGGGCTGTTCGCCCTGGCGCGGCAGCCGTGGGTGCCGGAGGACGCCATCGGTTTTGCCCAGGGGACCACGGGAATCCAGGTGGCCGGCGGGTTCGACCTCTCCCCTCTGCTGTTGGCCTTGGCAGGCCTTGCGCTGGTGCTGGCCGTGTTTTTCCTCTGGAGACTGGCTCGCAGAAAGAAGGGTGAGCGGTGAAAAAGAAAGCAGCTGTCCTGGGGTTGGCTATCGCACTTGTGGTCCTGCTCTATAGTGCCCAGGCATCTCAGACGCTCCGCATCGAGGACCGCGCTTGGAATATGACGCTCCTTTTGAACGGGGAGGGCAACGTCTTGGCCTGTGGGCCGGACTTGGCGGAGATTTACCCGGACACGGAAGTGCTGGCCCTCTCTTGCCAAGCCAAAGACGGCCAGCTGCGGCTGGCCCGGACAGATTCCAGCGAAACAAATACGGGGGTCTACCGCCAGACAGACCGGACGCAAGCGGGCCGTCTCTACGAGGTGGAGGTGAAGGGTCTGGGATGGGGGTATGGCTCCTGCTCGTTCACAAACCAGAAAACCGGGGAAACCGCACCCACCTTGGTTCTCACTTTCCCACGGGACTACACCCTGTACTTTACTGGACCAGAACCATAAAAAAGCCCTGGAGGAAGTCCCTCCAGGGCTTTCGCAATGGGGTCTCCCCCTTATGCTCCTGTGTGACCAGGCCTGTAAGCCGGGTTCTGTCGTGGACAGTCATCTATCTTGGCCGGACGTTGCCGTCCGGCTCACGCCACCCCCTCGGAACGCGCAGGGCTACGCTGAATGTTCCTCCACGGTGTTGCTTCGGATAGGGTTTACAGGGCCCCGTGGTCTCCCACGGGCCGGTGAGCTCTTACCTCGCCTTTCCACCCTTACCGGGTAAAACCCGGCGGTATATCTCTGTTGCACTTTCCCTGGGGTCGCCCCCGGCGGCGGTTAGCCGTTATCCTTGCCCTGGGAAGCCCGGACTTTCCTCAGGCGGAGGGTTTCCCCCCTCGCCCGCGACTGTCCAGCCTGCTCACACGGTGACTATTGTAAAAGAACAGGAAGCTCCCTGTCAATAGTTTTTTTCAGAAAGCAGCCGGTTCTTCTCATCCCACAGCTTTTGAGACAGGTCCACATAATAGGTGTGAGGGTTCTCGAAGCGGGTGACCTCTTCCCACAAATTGTCCACCTGAGCCATGCAATAGGCCTTGATGGCCTTCAGGGCACGGGGCGTATAGACACATTCGCCGTTTTTGAAGATAGGCTGCAGCAGGGAAACCGCTGTAAAGTTCTCCACGGTCTTGCGCTTCCAGGTGTGGTCGGGGTCGAAGATGGTATAGGGCTTCTCATCGTCGATGACCTCATCGTGCAGGGTGATCACATCGGCGATGGCCTTGTCGGTCTCCCGGTCGAAAAGCCGCCACACGCTCTTAAAGCAGGGGGTGGTGATTTTGGAGACGTTCTCGCTAATCTTAATCTTGGGGGTGATGTTGCCTTCCGGATCCTCCACGGCGGCCAGCTTGTACACCCCGCCGAACACAGGCTCGGAGGAAGAGGTGATGAGCCGCTCGCCCACACCGAAGGAGTCCACCTTGGCGCCCTGCATCAGCATATCGCGGATGATGTACTCATCCAGGGAGTTGGAGGCACAGATGGGGCAGTCCTCGAAGCCGGCGTCATCCAGCATTTTGCGCGCCTTGCGGGACAGGTAGGTGATATCACCGCTGTCGATGCGGATACCCGCGGGGCGGAAGCCCTGGGGCACCAGCACTTCGTTGAAAACCTTGATGGCGTTGGGCACGCCGGACTTCAGCACATTATAGGTGTCCACCAGCAGCACGCAGTTGCCGGGATAGGACTGGGCATAGGCTTTAAAAGCCTCGTACTCGCTGGGGAACAGCTGCACCCAGCTGTGGGCCATGGTGCCCAAAGCAGGCACGCCAAACATTTGGTCGCTGATGGTGCAAGCTGTGCCGGCACAGCCGCCGATATAGGCAGCCCGGGCTCCATACATGGCGCCGTCGAATCCCTGGGCCCGGCGGGAGCCAAACTCCATCACCGCCCGGCCCTGGGCTGCCCGCACGATCCGGTTGGCCTTGGTAGCAATGAGGCTTTGATGGTTGACGCAGAGGAGCACCATGGTTTCTACAAACTGGGCCTGTATGGCCGGGCCCCGCACGGTGACAATGGGCTCGCCGGGGAAGATAGGCGTGCCCTCGGGGATGGCCCAAACATCACAGGAAAATTTAAAGTCCCGCAGATAGTCCAAAAACTCCCGGCTGAAGATATGCTTGGAATGGAGATACTGAATGTCCTCCTCTGTAAAGCGCAAGTTCTTCAAATAGTCCACCAGCTGCTCCACCCCTGCCATAATGGCAAAGCCGCCGTTATCCGGCACCTTGCGGAAGAACATGTCAAAATAGCAGATGGTGTCCTGATAGCCGTTGGCAAAGTATCCGTTCGCCATCGTCAGCTCGTAAAAATCGGTCAGCATGGTCAAGTTGGGTTCCTGGTAGCTTTTGTTCATGTTCACACACCCTCTGTGTTCAGTCCGGCGTAAGAGGCCGTCTTTTTTCCCTTTTATTATAACATTTCCAGGCCAAAAGTACAGGGAAAGTTTTACTTTCCGTCTATAAGTAAAAAGATATTTCCTTTTATGAAAAAAATTGTGAAAGTTCTGGCGCTTTTTCCCGAGAAATTAAAAAATGGCATTGATTTTTTCCATGGCTTTTTTTATAATGTAGAAAAGATTTGCATATTATGTATACTGCTGAGGGAGGTGGGAAATGGCATGCGGCTGCGTAATCAGCCCTTGGGCAATAAAAACCTAATCGGTGCCAGGGTGGAGGCGGCGCGGAAAGAACAGGGCATGAAGCAAAAAGAGCTGCTGGCTCAACTACAGGTGCGGGGCGTGGACTTAAACGCCTCTGGGCTTTCCAAGCTGGAAGGGCAGATCCGCTTCGTCACGGATTTTGAGCTTTTGGCCCTCTCCGAGATATTGAATGTCTCTGTGTATTGGCTATTAACAGGAGAAGAAAGAGAAAAGTAAGGGTCCCGCACCTGAAATGCGGGACCCTTTTTTGGTCTAAAAGGGGTATAGCCCTCCTAAACTGCCCATACTATAAGGGAAAAGCGGAAAGGAGGGTGAACCCGTGTTCCAAGCAAGCCGATGGAAGAGGTTGGCGCCGCTGGCCCTGTTTTTTGCCGGGTATTCCCTGCTGTTCTACCTCTGGGTAAAGACCTTTCTGTACACGCTGCCCTTTCTAGCGGGGTTCCTTATAGCTTTGGCCATTCAGCCCCTTGCAGGTTTTTTCCAAGAGCGCCTGCGCATACCCCGGGGAGGAGCGGCACTGGCCGCCACAACGCTTGCCCTGGTTGCGCTTTGCGGCAGCCTGGCCTTATTGGGCGTGTTGGCTGTGCGGGAGCTCACCGCTTTCTTAACCAGGGCTTCTCAAACGGGGTTTGCGGAGTTTTCCCAACCCGTGGCCGATTTTTTGGAACAGGCGGAGGGCTTTTTGGGGCAGCTGGATCTGGCTTTTTTGGGCCGCCACAGGCAGGAACTGCTGGACGCGCTGCAGAACAGCATGGAGTTGGTGACAGCCTGTGTGCGCGCAGCGCTGGACCTGCTGACCTCTCTGCCCACCGTGGTGACGCTGGTGATTGTGACTGTCTGCGCGGCCTTCTTCTTCACCCGGGATATGAAAGGGTTCCTGTCCTGGGGACGCGGTTTCTTCTCAGACGGAGCGGCGCGCCATGTCAGCGCGGCGGTGAAAAATTCTGGAGGGGCAGGGCGAAAATATGTGCTCTCCTATCTGTTTCTCTATTTTCTCACCTTTTGCGAAACTTGCGTGATAATGGCGGTGCTGGGCATCCCCTATCCCCTGATGACCGGCTTAATCGCCGCTGTCGCGGATGTGCTCCCCGTGTTGGGGCCCGGCATGGTGCTGGCCCCGGTGGCAATCTACCAGCTGCTGGTGGGGGAATATGCCCGGGCCCTGGGAATTCTCATCGGCTGGCTGGTGATCGTGTGCATCCGGCAGGTAGTGGAGCCCCGGCTGGTATCCTCCACTGTGAAGATCCATCCGCTGGCTTCCTTGGCCGCCATCTATTTCTCGCTGGTGGCCCGGAACCTTTGGGTCCTTTTTTATGTGCTGGGGCTGTGCAGCCTGTACGCCGCCTTCCGTGAAACAGGGGCCCTGCCTCCCCTGTCGGAACCACCTCCGGAAAAAAGCATCCATAAATAGGAAGTGCCCCCGCCTGAAAAAAGGCCTCTCCGAGAAAACCGGAGGGGCCCTTTTTCGGTTGTTTCAGGTTTATACCCAGCGCAGGTCCGTCATCTTATCTTCAAAGGTGATGGCGCGCTTGAGCACGTCGCAGGCCTTGACCAGGCCCTCGTTCTTGCTCATCAGGCTGTCCTCATGCTCGATGGACAGGACGTAGTCGTAGCCCACCAGGCGCAGCTGGCTGACAAAGTCCTTCCAGAACAGCTCATCATGGCCGTAGCCAATGGAGCGGAAAATCCAGGAGCGATGGATCTCATCGGTGTAGGGACGGGCGTCCAAAGTGCCGTCGATGGGGGCGTTGATGGGGTCGATCTTGGTATCCTTCGCGTGAACATGGAAGATGGCCTCGCCGCCCAGAGCGCGGATGACCTTGATGGGGTCCATACCCTGCCAAATCAAGTGGCTGGGGTCCAGGTTGGCGCCGATTTCCGGGCCCACCGCGTCCCGAAGCTTCTTCAGGGTATAGGTGTTATGAACGCAGAAGCCCTGATGCATCTCCAGAGCGATCTTGTTCACGCCATGGGCTTTTGCAAAGGCCACAAAATCCTTCCAGTAGGGGATGAGCACCTCATTCCACTGCCAGTCCAAAACCTCCAGATACTCGGGGGGCCAAGCGCAGACCACCCAGTTGGGATTTTTGCTCTCGGGGCAGTCGCCCGGGCAGCCGGAGAAGCAGTTGATCTGATGGATTCCCAGCTTTTCGGCCATGAGCACGGCATTGTGCATATCGTCATCAAACTGCTTGGCCATCTCCTTGTTGGGGTGGATGGGGTTTCCATGGCAGCTGAGGGCGCTGATTTCCAGGCCAGAGTCCGCGATCGTCTTGACGAACTCGTTGAACTTCGCCTCATCGTGAAGCAAAACGCCGGGATCGCAGTGATCCTTGCCGGGGTAACCGCCGCAGCCGATCTCTACCATCTGGGCGCCCAGGGACTTGAAGTAGGCAAGAGCCTCCGGCAGGGGGGTCTCGCCGATGACATTGGTGAGCACACCTAATTTCATTGGAAAATCACTCCTTTTCTGAGCTATGGGGACAAGCTCCCCGCTCAATTTCATTATAGAGATTCCTCTGTGAAAAAGCAACGATATTTTAAAAATTTTCTTGTCAAGAGGGGCGTTTTGAAAAAGGGGGCGCTTCTAAAACAGAAAAAAGGCGGAAGCCGGATAGGCCCCCGCCCGCACCATCGCTTATGGCAAAGAGGCAGCATCCTCTTCCCCATTTTTCCGTGCCGCCTTTAAAAGGAGGTATTCCATGGAATCCTCCAGGGCTTTCCAGCTGGCGGCCACCACGTCCCCGGAGACACCCACTGTGGTGAAGGCGTCCTCCCCGTCGCTGGAGGTAATGAGCACCCGAACACCCGCAGCGGTGGCACTCTTGCTGTCCAGCACACGGACCTTGTAGTCTGTCAGCTTAACCTGGGAAAGCACCGGGTAAAAAATCTCCAACGCCTTGCGAAGGGCCTGGTCCAGTGCGTTGACAGGACCGTTGCCCTCGGCGGCCATAAGCTGGATCTCGCCGCCAACCCGGACCTTTACCGTAGCGCTTGCACCCCGGTCACGGCCTTCGCTGTAATCGGTGTAAATGTGGTAGTACAACAGCTCGAAAAAGGGTGGGAAGGGCCGCAGGCGCTTGCGCACCAACAGCTCGAAAGAGGCGTCCGCCCCCTCAAACTGGTAGCCTTGGGATTCCAGCGTTTTCAATTCGTGCAGCAGGGCCCGGGCCTCTTGGGAGTCCACCCCCACATGGGGGAAGATGCGCTTGACTTTTTCCAGCACCACCGCGCGGCCAGAGATCTCTGAGGCGGGAAAGCGCCGGGCGTTGCCCACCAGGTAAGGGTCCACATGCTCAAAAGAGCGGGGGGATTTCAGCACCCCGGCGGCATGCATTCCAGCCTTGTGGGCAAAGGCGTTTTCCCCCACATAGGGCATCCAAACGGGTACATCCACATTGGCGATAGCCGCCAGCTCCCGGACCCGATGGGTCAGATGAAGCAGCTCCTCCTGGGGGATGCAGGGGATGCCCAGCTTTAGCTGCAAATCGGGGATGATGGAGGAGAGGTTGGCATTCCCGCAGCGCTCTCCAAAGCCCAGCAGCGTCCCCTGCACCTGAGAGGCGCCAGCCTGCACGCTGACAATGGAATTGGCGGTGGCCACGCCGCAGTCCTCATGGAAGTGGACCGCCACCGGCACGGAAAGGCGGCTGACCACTTCTCTGACAATGCGCTCTGCCTCCTGGGGGAAAACGCCGCCGTTGGTGTCGCACAGGCAAACGATGTCCGCTCCCCCCCGCACAGCTGCGCGCAGCGCCTCCCAGGCAAAATCCGGATCATCCTTCCAGCCGTCAAAGAAGTGCTCCGCGTCAAAAATCACTTCCCGGCCATGGGCTTTCAAAAACCGGCAGCTCTCTTCGATCATCCGGAAATTTTCCTCATAAGATGTTTCCAGCACCCGGTCCACATGGAATTTCCAGCACTTGCCAAACACACAGCAAACAGGCGTCTGGGCAGCCAGCACCGCCGCCAGGCTTTGGTCCTCCTCTGGGGCGGTATTTTTCCTGCGGGTGCTGCCAAAGGAGACAAGGCGTGCATTTTTTAAGGAAAGGCCCGCTGCCCGCTGGAAAAACTCCGCGTCCTTTGGATTGGAGCCCGGGTTGCCAGCCTCTACATACTGAACGCCCACCTGGTCCAGCAGGCGCACCGCCTGGAGTTTATCCTCTAAAGAAAAGGTCACCCCCGCGCCCTGGGCGCCGTCCCGCAGGGTGGAGTCAAAGATCGTTACCGGACCCATGTTCATCCCTCTTCCACAGCAGTTTCACCATTGATCTTTTCATCGTTTCGGATGCGCTCTAACAGTGCCAAGGAGGCGCTGTGATACTCCATATCCTTCTCCTTCTTTTCGATGGAAGAGCCCTCAGCGGCCCGCACGGAAATACGCAAACGCCCGAACAGCTCCGTGAGCACCTCGGCGTCATAGGAGTCCTCCTCGGTTGTTTGCGGCACAAATTCCGCAAAGCCTTTCAAGTCATTCCAGGAGACCATGGCGTTTTCATAATCCTTGGCATCTTCTGGCATAGCTGTGCCGTCATTATACTGGAAAAAGCCGTCAAAGGAATCCTCCAGGGAGTTGAACGCCACCTCATCGTGAAGGTAAATCATCGCTTCGTTGGTGGAGGCCTCCCCCATAAAGCGCACCACAGAGGCCTGTTGGATCTGATAATCTATCGTATCCGAATCCGAAAATACATAGTTGGAGATAACCACCTTGACCTGGCCGTCCCCGTTGCGGTCGTCCGCGTACTGGGCAATGCACGATTCCAACTGCTGCTTGCCCACATCGGGCATGGAGTAAGAAGTGAGAAGGCCAATGGTGTAGTCCGGCTCCACCTGGGAGACCAGGGAATAGATCAGGCTTCCCACCATGGCAGCGGCTATAATGCCCACCAGCAAATGGCGCTTGTGGTAATACCACCAGTTTTTTCTCTTGTCCTTTGCCGTGACCAGTTTGATCTCATTGTCATGGATGGTATCTTCTCCTGCGTTCAGCAGGTACCTTTCTCTTGCCATAACGCGCGCTCCTTTTAATCGTAAAATTCTATAAAAAGCCGCGGCCTCTCACCGCGGACAGGACAAAATCTCCTCCACGGAACATCCCCTCGCTGCCGGCGGTATTCGAGCCTGGCAGCATTTCAAAATATTTTAGCATATTGCACAAGGTTTTTCAAGCCTGGCCCCGGGGACCTTTCCCTCATTTTCACCCGGAACGGCAAAAGGCTTCCCATGCCTTTTGTGTATAAAAAGCGATACAATATAGGCAGTGGACAGGAATGGGAACGGAGGAGTAAAATGGCATTACAGTTTGAGTAAAACATGGGAACCGCAGCAGGACCCACTTACAATTTACAACGCCCTTGGGGCGCCGCCAATCAAGGAGGAACCGCGCCATGAAAACTTTGGATCGAGAGCTCTTCAGCCGCCAAAACCTATTTGGCCTGGGGGCGGAAAACACCGCGTTTGCCCCATTCTTTCAGGGGACATCTTACCTCAATCCCCTGACAAAGCCGGGAGAGAGCGCTGTCTTTCTGGCCAACGTGACCTTTGAACCCGGTTGCCGGAACAACTGGCATATCCACCACGCCAAAAGCGGGGGCGGGCAAATTCTCATCTGCACAGCGGGCAGCGGCTGGTATCAGGAATACGGCAAGGAAGCCGTGAGCCTGGAGCCAGGAACTGTCATCGTCATCCCGCCAGAGGTGAAGCACTGGCACGGGGCCAAAGCCGACAGCTGGTTCTCCCACATTGCCGTTGAGGTCCCCGGCGAGGAGACGAGCAACGAGTGGCTGGAAGCCGTGAGCGAAGAATCTTACAGCCGCCTGGGAACAAACGAGTAAATGGAGGAAGCCGCAATGAAATACGCAAAACTTGGCAACTCTGAGCTGAAGGTCTCCCGCATCTGCATGGGGTGCATGGGATTTGGGGACGCCCAGCACGGGCAGCACTCCTGGACGCTGGACGAGGGGCACTCTCGCGAGATCATCAAACGGGGCATCGAACTGGGGGTGAACTTTTTTGACACCGCCATCGCCTATCAAAGCGGCACCAGCGAGCAGTATCTGGGGCGGGCCCTGAAGGACTTCGCCCGCCGGGAGGACGTAGTGGTGGCAACCAAGTTCCTGCCCCGCACGCCAGAGGAGATCGAAGCTGGGGTCAGCGGCCAAGAGCACATCCAAAAGATGATTGACAAGAGCCTGCAGAACCTGGGCATGGACTATGTGGACCTGTACATTTACCACATGTGGGACCACGCCACTCCCCTCTACGACATCATGGAGGGGCTAAACGATGTGGTGAAGGCGGGCAAGGCACGGTATATCGGCATCTCCAATTGCTTTGCCTGGCAGCTGTGCAAGGCCAACGCCCTGGCGGAAAAGGAAGGCTTTGCCAAATTCGTGTCCATCCAGGGGCATTATAACCTGCTCTTCCGGGAGGAGGAGCGAGAGATGGCGCCCTTCTGCCGGGAGGAAAACATCGCCATGACGCCCTACAGCGCTTTGGCGGGCGGGCGGCTTTCCAAGCATCCGGGGGAGACCTCCAAGCGCCTGGAGGAGGACAGCTACGCCAAGCTGAAGTACGACGCCACCGCCCAGCAGGACGGCCTCATCATCGCCCGGGTGGCGGAGCTGGCGGAAAAACGGGGTGTCTCCATGACGGAGATCTCCCTGGCATGGCTGCTGCAGAAAGTCACCGCCCCTGTGGTGGGGGCCACCAAGCTCCACCACATCGAAGGGGCCGCCAAGGCCGCGGAGCTGGAGCTGACCCCGGAAGAGACCGCCTATCTGGAAGAGCCCTATCTCCCCCACAAGCTGGTGGGGGTCATGGCCCAGAACACGGCGGCATCCGCAGGGGAAAAGCACGTTTGGTCCACAGGGGACCAAAAAATTTGAAAAAAGGAGCGGATAAGCCATGTTTGACTTTCGGAAAAACGATCCGGAATTTGCGGAGCGGTTTGAGCACTTCGCCTTTGAGGAAGTGGTGAGCGAGCCCGGCCAGCAGCTGGATGCCGCCACCCGCCACCTGGCCATCCTGGCCACCTTGCTGGGCTGCCAGGGCATCGACGCCTTCCGGGAAGAGCTGCCCGCCGCCCTAGACAGCGGCGTCACCCCGGTAATGGCCAAGGAAGTGGTCTATCAGGCGGTGGATTACCTTGGAATCGGCCGTGTAATGCCCTTCCTCAAGGCCGCAAACGAGATTTTAGAGGCAAGGGGCGTAACGCTGCCTCTGGAGGGACAGGCCACCACCACTCTGGAGAACCGGCTGGAAAAAGGCGCCCAAGCCCAGGCAGACATCTTTGGGCCCCACATGCTGGAAGCCTGGAAGCAGGGTACCATCAACCGGTGGCTGGCATCCAACTGCTTTGGAGATTATTACACCCGCACCGGGTTGGATTTGAAACAGCGGGAAATGGTCACCTTCTGTTACCTGGCCGCTCAGGGCGGGTGCGAACCCCAGCTTACCGCCCACGCCAAGGGCAACATGAATCTAGGCAACGGCAAAGAGTTCCTCACCAAGGTGGTCTCCCAGTGCCTGCCCTACATTGGCTATCCCCGAAGCCTGAATGCTATTGCCTGCATCAACAAAGCGGCGGAGGGATAAGCTGCTCTTTTAAAGAAAATGGCAGCGGGTCATGCACCCGCTGCTTTTTTCTTGGAAGTTTTCTTGGCATCATCCCCACAGGCCGGCGGTTCTAGCGAGGGATTCCGCATATTTTCCCCACTTTTGCTTAATCTCAGATTTTCAAGCAGCGACAATTCAAGGGATTTGTGACACTATGCCTCTATGTTTTTAGGAAAACATCGCGTGTTTCACCACTAAGCGCTCATTTCATCTCGTTTTTCACAACGAAATTCCCACTTTTTCTATAGGCTTTCGGGAAGGCGCTGGAGCAGGAACCGGTTTTTGTGAAACTCCAACAGGCCCTCATCCCGCATGCGGCCCAGTTCTTTTGAAAGGGCGCTGCGGTCCACATTGAGGTAATCCGCCAGCTGCTGCCGGTCAAAGGGGATGGAAAAGGCGGAACTGCCTGCCTCCACCGCCTGGGCGGAAAGATAGGTCACCAGCCTGCCGCGGATGGTCTTGGCGCTGGTGCAGAAGATCCGCGCGGAAAGGGCCCGATTCTTCTGGGCAAAGATATACACCAGGTTGCCCAGGAGCTTCCTCTGCCAAGTGCTGGACGCATATCTCTCCTTCAGCAGGCCGGACACATTGATGGTGAGGATTTGGGAGTTCTCAGCAGCGACTGCGGCCACTGGCAGGGGGCCGCCTGTAAGGGCATAGGTTTCTCCAAAGACCTGCCCGGCACCCACATGGCTTAGGATGCTGCGGTCGCCCCACAGATCTACGCTCTCAATGCAAACCCCTCCTGAAAGAACCACACCCATCTCGGCAGCAGGCTCACCCTGGCAGAAGATAGTGCGGCCTTTTTCATAAAGTCCCCACTTCATTGAACAAGCCGGTCCCATCCGGAGCCATTCCTCTTCTTTAATGCCTTGAAAAACAGATGCCTGCGGAACGGTCATAAAAAGCCTCCTTTTGTTGTTATTACAACGGAATTATTTCTTTTAGTGTACTATACTGTTGGCAAACAGACAAGGAGGATTCCCATGATTCGGAAGATCATTCATATCGACGAGGAAAAATGCAATGGCTGCGGCGCCTGTGCCAACGCCTGCCACGAGGGGGCCATCGGCATGGTGGACGGCAAGGCGAAGCTCCTGCGGGATGACTACTGCGACGGTTTGGGCGACTGCCTGCCCGCCTGCCCCACTGGGGCCATCACCTTTGTGGAGCGGGAGGCCGCCGCTTACGACGAACAGGCCGTGCTGGAAAATAAGCAGAAAAAGGAGCAGCCCGCCCCGTTTATGGGGTGCCCCGGCCATGCCGTGAAAACCTTCCAACGGCGTGCCCGGGCGGAGGCCTCTGTTTTCCGGGGAGAGGCGGAGTCGCAGCTGGCCCAATGGCCCTGCCAGATCAAGCTGGCGCCTGTGAAAGCCCCTTACTTTCAAGGGGCCAAGCTGCTCATCGCCGCGGATTGCACCGCCTATGCCTACGCCCGCTTCCATGAGAAGTTCATGCGAGGCAAAGTGACCCTTGTGGGCTGTCCCAAGCTGGACAGCGTGGACTACAGCGAGAAGCTGACGCAGATCATCCGGGAAAACGACATTCAAAGCGTTACGGTGGCGCGCATGGAGGTGCCCTGCTGCGGCGGGCTGGAACAGGCGGCCATCACCGCGCTGAAGGACAGCGGCAAATTCATCCCCTGGCAGGTAGTGACCCTCTCTACTGACGGGCGCATTTTGGACTAACTAACAAGCAAAAAGGAAGCCGGGCAGGCAAAATGCTCCGGCTTCCTATCTTTTTGGTCAAAGGGCGGCATACCTCTCTTCCAGCCAGTCCCGGGCTTGCTCAAGGCCCTCTTCAGAAAAAGGGAAATCGCGGCCCTCTTTTTCCTGGGCCTTCTCAAAGCAGACATCCTCCTGCCAGGCATAGACGTGAAACAGGGAAGCCTCTTTGTCCGGCGCCACATAATAGCGGAGCAGCAGGCCCTTTGCCTCTTCTTTGACCTTTTCTCCGGCATAGAGGTTTCCCTCATCAAAATAATGGAATTTCTGCACTTCCAATTGGCGTTCCATCTTTTTCTCCTTTCTTACTTGCCGGATTCCGGCGGTGACAGGGGCTGGCGTAAGACTGTGCTGGCAAGGCGTGTGCCCGAAAGCCTGCCGTAGAGATAGTCCCTCCCAGCACGGGAGGAGCGGTTCATCGCGGTTTCTAAAAGCAGGGCAAAGATGCCTGCCAAAAACCAAAGGGCCACGAGAAACAGCTGTACCAGCTCTGAGCCCAGCGGCATCCAGGAAAGCAGGTGGGCCACGCCCCAAAAGGCGTAGGAAAACGCCACCAGCAGCCCATACCGCAGCAGGCAGCGCCACAGCAGCACCCGGGTGCCATCCCCATTGACCACGCAAATTTTGGTCAGGCGTTTTCCCAGGCTTTTTCCTCCGCAAGCCCATTGGAAGAAGCCAAAATACAGCAGATATGCCACGGGAAAAGCAAAGGGCACTGAAAAAGCCGCTAGCAGCGTATAAAAAAGGGAGACAAAAATCATATCCACAAACAGGGAAAGGCACCGGCGGGTAAAGGTGACCCTCTCCCCCTTTTGGTAGGATCTCTTGTCAATCCCGTCACGGTCTGGCAGGACCTTCATCAAGGGGCCCGTAAGCACATAGCCCAAAAATCCGCCCAGGGTATTGCAGATCAAGTCGTCCACATCGAACAGGCGGTAGGCGCGGGGGTAAATGCCGTAGAGCCCGGAAAGCTGCGTGAGCTCAAAGAACAGGCTGACCCCAAGCGCAAGAAGCACAGAAGGGAAAAGCCTGCGGCGGAAGTAATAGCGCAGGTAAAATCCCAAGGGGACAAGCAGGGCAATATTAAACACAAACTGCAGTGTAAAATTTGAAAACAAGGCGGGCAGATAGGTGGCGGGGCGCGTCAGCTGAAAGCCGGTCTCCTTTGCGAGGTCCCGGAAAAAGCTGAAAGGCATTAGCTGGACGCTGGGACCCGTCATCTGGGCCACTGCCTCTTGGCTGGGCAGGGGCAGGATCACCAGGAAATAGGCGCACAGGGCGTAGAGCACAAAGGAATAGCTGAGGAAAAAACGGGCAAACGTCATGCTGCCGTACTTCCGGTAGTGATGGATGAGAAAGGGCAACGCGATCAAAGCGGCGGCAAAGGGAAACACCAGCACCGCCTGCCACACCACCCGCAGGTAGGATTCCATACATTCATTTCTCCTTATTCAAAATGGGGGCCGCCGTTTGCGGCCCAAAGCTGCCGGGCGGGCTCTCCCGGCAGTACAAATAGGCCCTTCCCCGCTTGCCCGCCTGGCGGACAGCCCCCCAGGCCCGCAGGACCCGGATTGCGAAGGATGCCTTTTTTGAGGAGAGCCCCACAGCCTTTCCCAGCTCTTTTGCGGTAAAACAAAGGGGCAGCTCAGGCGGCAGAAGCCTGGAGCAGTCCTCCGGGCCCCGAAGCCACACCTCGTCCAACAGGGCCAGGGGGATACGGTCGAACCGGGTGGAGCCCCGCTTCCCGCCATTGCCCCAACCGTTTAAGAGGCGGTATTCCTCCACCTCTAGAAGCAGCACGCAAACCTGAAGGCCGGGCTGGAAAAGAAGCTCTCCCAAGGAGGAAAGCTCAAACAAAGCCTGCCCCGCTGCAGGCTTGGCAGGGCTCTTCCGGCGGGGGGGGGGCTCTCCCCCTTCGGATATCCAAATCAGCCATTTTATCGCGGGGACGGGATAGACCACCGTGACCGGGGCTTGTTCCAAAAAGGCTTTTAATTTCGGGCGCAGCTTATAAAAAGAGCGGGTTTGTATCTCAACAATGCCGCTTTCCGTAAGGGCATCAGCCACATAAGGCCCCACCCGCACCTCACACTTGCTGGGGTCGGGCTGAAAATAGGCCTTGAGCACGCGGTGCAGCGTCTTCTCCCCCAAGGTGCCAATTCCCTGCGGCAAGGGTTTCTGTGCCAACGCCTTCCGGCAGGCCTCTTGAAAACGGGCTTGATCCACCTTATTCAGCCAAGCGGAACAGCCGGGCAAAGTTCTCAAAAAGCATCTTCCGGTTGTCCTCCTCCCCGTAGCCCAGGGCGAAAAAGCGCTCCAGCTCCTCTTTGGGGGACCACATGGGGAAATCTGTGCCAAACATGGTGTGGTCCACACCGAAGTGCTCAATACTCTTTCGGGCTTGCTCTGGGGTGACAGCGAACAGGGAGCTGGAGGTGTCGATGTACACGTTGGTGCCGGAAAGCTCCCGGCGGGCGTCTTCCCATTCACTGTAGCCTCCCAAATGGGCGGCAATGCAGGTGAAATCCGGGATTTTCTGAATGACATTCATCAGCCGGCGGGGCGTGGAGAAATCCGTGCGGCTGTCCCCGGTGTGGAACAGGACGGGCAGCCCCCGGCGGTGGGCTTCCTCATAGACGGGGAGCATCTTCGGGTCGTCGATATAAAAATGCTGGAAATCCGGGTGGAGCTTAATGCCCCGCAGCCCCCGGCGCTGGATATCGTCCATCTCCGCCTGAATATCGGACACGTCCTGGTGCCAGGCAGCCAAGCCGGTGAACTGGGGGTATTTCCGGCACTTGTCCTCAATAAACTGGTTGATGGAGCGGACCTGCTCCACTTTTGTGGCCACAGAACACACCAAAAACCGGTCGATACCGGCCTGGGCGCCCCGCTGGGCCAGCACATGGGGCAGGCCCACGTTCTGCATGGGGATGTGGTAGAAATCCCCCACAGAGCCTGTGGCCTTTTCCGCGATCTTTCCGGGATAGATGTGGGCGTGGGCATCCGCTGTGGGATAAAAGACGCCCTTATGAAACACTGGCAAGCTGATCCTTCCTTTCTTTCTCCCGCTGGCGCTGTGCCCTGGAAAAGGCGCAGCCGCAGTAATCCTGGCGGTACAAACCGTACTCCTTGGAAAGCTCGATCGAGCGTTTGTAGCCGTCCTTCTTTTTGAAATCAGAGGGCAGATGCGCCACCCCGTATTTTTCTCCCAGCTCTTCCCCCAGCTGATTCAAAAGCCGGGCATTCTTCATGGGGGAGATGGTCAGGGTGGTGGTGTAGTAGTCGAAATGAAGGCGCGCCGCCTCTTTCGCGGCATACTCCAGCCGCAGGCGGAAGCAGGCTTCGCAGCGCTTCCCCCCTTCCGGCTCCCCCTCTAAGCCGCGGGCAGCTTCTACAAAAGCCTGCCCATTGTAGCTGCAGGGGAGCAGCTCCACCGGGTGGGCAAAATGCATCTGAGAGACCAGGCGGCGCAGCTCCGCCTCCCGTTTCTCGTACTCCTCATAGGGGGCAATATTGGGATTATAATAGAGCAGCGTGATGAGGAAATACTGAGAGAGATATTCCAGCACCGCGCTGGAACAGGGGGCGCAGCAGGCGTGCAGCAGCAGCCTGGGCACACTCCCCTTCTGCTGAAGCCCCTGAAGGAGCTTCTCCAGCTCTTTGCTATAATTCCGGCTTGGTCCGGCCAACCGCCGTCCCTCCTTTCTGCGAACGCCTCTTCTGCTTCAAACAGCTATTTTCAAGTGTAGCACAGCCGTTTTCGGATTGCAAGGGCGTGACTTTTTACTCTGCCTGTCCGAGCTGGTCCTCTTCTTGGACCAGGCCCAGCCGGACTATGCCGTGGTAGACCCCATCGTGCTCGTTGTCCGGCGCGTGAAGGGGGAAACGGGCCAAAAGCGCCTGCGGCGCATTTCCCATCAGGAAGCCGCAGCCAACTGCCTCCAGCATGTCCACATCGTTATAATTGTCCCCAAAGGCAGCCGAGGCTTCTACGGGGAGCTGCCAAAGCGCGCAGGCCCGGCGGACTGCGGAAGCCTTACTGACGCCAGGCGCCATAACCTCCAACAGAAAATCCGCGGAGCGAACGATGGTATAGGCAGGGAATTCCGTTTTCAGCCGCTCCTCTAGCCGCCGGACTTCTTCTGGCTCGCCGATGCATTGAAGCTTGTGAACCTGGTCCCGGCGCAGGGAATCCACCCCTCCCTCCTCGGCCTGTACCTTGACGATGGATGCCTCCCGCAGAATGCGGGGGTCCTGTGTGTCCTGTGCCAGCCACTGGTCAAAGGAATAGATGCTTTGCGCCATATCAAAAGGGCTTTCCTCCACAAAGCGCAGGATGCGGCGGGCCTCCTGCGCCGGAAAGCCCTGATGAAACAGGAGGGCGCCCGATTCATCCAGCATAAGGGCGCCGCTGTAGCACACCACTGGGCAGCGCAGCCCGTCCTCCCGAAGGATTGTGGCTACGCCCGAGGGGCTGCGGGCGGAAACAATGACAAAAGGGACGCCCTGCCGCTGAACCGCCTGGATGGCCGTCCGGTTTAAGGGGGTGAGCTGGTGCCTGGAATTGAGCAGGGTGCCGTCCACATCGCTGAAAATAACCTGTACCATCCTGAGAAGCCCGCCTTTCTGGAAAAAACTTGATAATTGTGCTCTATTCTTTTTCTTCAGTATAACACAGCAAGCGGAGATTTTCCACTTGCTTCAAGGGGATTTTGGTTGACACCCCTTGGTGAATGGGGTATGATAAACACAGTCATCCGTACATCTATGAGGAGGGAAACCGTGGACTTCTCTTTTTTCCTATCCAACCCCTTAATCAATGTAGGGCTGGTCTCCTGGCTGGTGGCCCAGGGCATCAAGACGATTTTAGACGCGGTAAAGCACCGCTCCTTCAACAAGCAGCGGCTGGCCGGGGCCGGGGGTATGCCCAGCTCCCATTCAGCGGTGTGCTGCTCGGTGGTGCTGACCTCCTACTTCCTCTATGGGTTCCAATCCCCCGTGTTTGCTCTCGCCTTCATTGTGGCGCTGATCGTGATGTATGACGCCACCGGCGTGCGTTGGGCGGCAGGCTTACATGCCAAGGCCATCAACCAGATTGTGGAATATCTGGACAGCGGCGATGTAAACGACCAGGAAAAAGATTTGAACGACCTGATCCCCAAGCTCAACGAATCTTTAGGGCATCGGGTGATCGAGGTGATCTGCGGCGCTCTGCTTGGCGTTGCCATTGCGGTAATCGGCCAGCTTCTCCGCCAGGGCGGCGCACATCTGATTTGAAAAAAGGAAAAGAGCAGCCCGGGCAAGCGTTTACTGCCCGGGCTGCTTTTGTTGGTTTTCCAAGGCTCCCTCGCTTTACCTGCGGCGCCATAGGGACACCAGCCAGGAAAAGAGGATTGCCAGCACCACATAACCACCCAAAACGAATAGGTACACACGGCCTCCCCCCTCTATAAAAATACGCAGAGGCTGCTGCCCTCTATTCCGCAAATGTCAATAGTAAATGCGAAAAAATGAAAATTTATTTTTATAGCGCGTCAAGGCATTCGCGGAAGCACATTGCAGAAGTTTTCCAGCCCAATATTTCACGCGGATAGTTATTGATCCATTGTTCAAGTTCTTTTATTGCGGCGGTTGATACCTTCCCGAAGTCTGTTCCTTTCGGGTATCGCCGCCGTATCATTCTATTTTGATTTTCGTTTGATCCCCGTTCAAAACTGCTGTACGGGTGACAATAGTAAAAGCGTGTCCGCTTCCCCTTGCGGATCGCGGACTGTTCCAGCCTTTCCACATTGGAGAATTCCCCGCCATTGTCAACGGTGATCGTTTTGAACACTTTGCGGAATAGCGCGCCGAACCGCCGTTCTATACGGTCAAGTGCCTTTATAGTGCTTTCTTCCGTCCGATCCGGCATACGCTCTATAATTTCCTGCCGCGTCTTCCGCTCCGTCAGCACAAGAAGGGCTTTTTTTGAAGTCTGCTTCCCGCTGTAAACAGTATCCATTTCCCAATGTCCGAATACTTCGCGCCCCTCCACTTCGGCGGGGCGTTTTTCTATGCTTTTCCCGCGTGGGGCGCGTTTGGCCGTCTTCACTTTGCGATATTTCCGCTTTCGTTTTGCCTTTTCCGGCAAATCTTTGTTTGTCAGCATAAGAAACACGCCCTTTGTTATGTAGCCGTAAAAGGTGCTTGTGCAAATTGTGGTTTTGAATTCCAGCCCCTCTAAAGCAATGTCGGCAAGTGCGGCGGCGGGGGATCGGCCTTCTTCAAGCACTTTTCTTTCCAGATATTCCGCAAGGGCGTAATCACGGCCAATTTTCAGCGGCGCGCCTTTTGCGGCAAGGTTTTCGCGGTATCGTCTATGCGCTTCGTCCGGATTGTACCTTTCTTCCTCTGTCCAATCCGAATTACGGTGAACCATGCGGGCGCGTTTTACTTCGCGGTAAATCGTGCTGATATGCACATGAATTTCCGCGGCGATCTCCTTTGCCGAATGTCCGTTATTTAATAACGCCTCAATCTTGTAACGGTCTGCCTTTGTCAAATGGCTAAAACAATGCCCCATGCTTCACGCCCCCTATAAACAAAAACAAGGGGCGGTTTCCCGCCCCCTGCGCCTGAAATTAACTCCTTCTTTTGTCGTATTCGTCCAGCCCTTCCAGCGTGGCCGGATCGGTAAGAATATCCCGCAAGCTACATTCAAGGGCGTTGCAAATTTTTAATAGTGTCGCCAGCTTTGCCCCGTTAATATCCCGCGCGCCTCTTTCGTAGTCTTGCAGGATACGCACGGAAATTCCCGCCGCCGCCGCAAGCTGTGATTGTGACATACCAGCCGCCAGCCGTGCGGCCTGCAATTTCTCGTTTCTATATGCTATTTTAACGCTAATATCCACGCGCCGAACCTCCCTTGACATTTTCGCGTTTTATCGGTTATAATAAAGGCGACGGGCGGGGATCCCCGCCGCCGTATCTGTTAGGGCTGTTTGTTCTTCTTGTTAGGCTTTATACTGATTGTGATACGCTCCACCGTTTCACTCTCCAAAGCCTTTTTGAGAAGTTCAAGCAGTTCTTTTATTTGCTCTTCGGTCAATCTTCGCACCCCCTTTCCGGTGGTGTTGTCTTCTCCTTTCCCTTTACTCGGCTTCCCCTTGCCTGTGATTTTATTATACGGCAAATGCCGTATAAAGTCAATAGCTTTTAAGAAAATAATTGCGAAAAATAGCAAAAGCGGCGGGAAATTCCCGCCGCTTCATTCGTTTTCATCGTCAAGCAACCAAAGAGGGGACACGCCCAAGACTTTAGCAAGCACTTTCAATTCGTAATCAGTAACAAACCGTGTTCCGATCTCAATTCTTGAAAGGCTGTCCCGCTCCATCGTCACGCCTTCAATTTGCAATTTCGCGGCTAACGCCTCTTGCGTAAGCCGCTTCTTTTGCCGCGCTTCCCGCACTCTGTCGCCGCATATATTCTTCCGGCCTTTATAGTCGTATATCTTCACCCACGATCACCCGCGCCCCTCTCGTTGTGTTAAACATCAGCACTTTTCTTGACTTTAACACAAAAAACCTGCATAATTATGTTAAAGGTCAGAATACGACAAGTATTCTTCCCTCGTTGCCATAATTTAAGCACACGAAAGGAGTTATTCAAACTATGAAGCAATCGTTTCTATCTTCTGCCCTGTCAATGTTGGGGCGCGGCAAAAAGGAAGAAAAGGGCGCGGCAGTGGACACGCCAAAGGAAACAAAGGTCTATTTTGAAGAGGGCGGCGCAAAGTACCACACAAACGCGCATTGTTCTGGAATGAGAAAGCCGCAATATATTCCGCTTTCCGTCGCAAAGAAACGCGGCCTTTCTCCGTGTAAGAAATGCGCGCCGTATGGTGTCGCGCCGACTGTCCGGCCAGCTCCCACCGCTCCCTTGTTCGCCTCTGCAACCACAAGCGAAGCAAAGCCCGCTTTTGAATTTCTTTCCGTGAAGGTTGCGGGCGTTACCTTTAAGAACGGGCGCAAAAGCCGTCAAACCATCTTGCGAAAAATCCACTTCAAAGACGAACCTTTCGACAAGGGCACAATGGAATTGACTTTGCAACGGGAAGAATGGGAAGGCAAGCCCGCTTTCGGTGTCTATGTCAACGGCGATCAAATCGGGAATATTCCCGCCGAACAAGCCGACTATATAAACGACAATTTTTCACGCCTCGACGGGATCGTAAACATAGAGGTTTACGGCGGCGGCGAAGGCCGGAACTATGGCGCGGAAATAACATTGCGTTTCCGGAATGAGTAAACCCCACAAAACGACAAAAAGCCCCCACGCCAGCCATTAAGCGGCCAGCGGGGGGGCTTCTCTATATTCTGTTACTCTTTCCATGTACCGCCAAGCGCGGCGATCGTGTACCTGTCCGCGCGCCCGTTGACAATCAAGCCTTTTGACGCTTGAAAGCACCGCACGGCGTAAGCTGTCAACCTTCCGTATGTCCCATCGGCTCCGTTGGTGCCGCAATGGTAATTCCGTTCGATCAAGGCCGTTTGCAACGCCTTCACATCATCGCCGCGCATAAGGGGTTTTGTCACTTTCAGCACGCGGGCAACCTCAAAGGAACCCGCCGCGGGCGGTGTCTGTTCCGGCTTTTCGCCGTCATGCTCCGATTTTCCCGCCATCTGTTCCGGCGCACGGGCGTTTTGTTCCTCTTCGGCCTTCACGCTATCCGGCGCGGCTTCCTCGTTCTGCTGGGCGGGCGCGGCCTGCTCTTCGGCAACCTTTTTCCGCGTGCGCGTGGTTTTGTTCTCTGTATCCTTCTTCGGCGCGCGCTTGCGCGTGCCTGTGGTTTTTCTCTGTTCGCTCATGCGTAAAACCTCCCGTAATGAAATAAGCCCCCGCCGCCGCGGTTCAGCGGAAGCGGGGGCTTCGTGTATCAGGCGGGCGACATGTGGCCGCCTCCATCAAGCCGCGGGCGGTAAAGGAGTAAACCCGCGCGCGGCGCAATGGCAATTAAGTATTCAGGGCTTGCGCTGTATCGGTATGCGTCTTCGGAAGCGCAAAAACGGCGGCTTCGATCGCACCGTCAACAATCTTCTTCAAATCGTCGTCGATTTCAATTCCTGCCGCTTCGATGAACTGATAGACAAGTTTTGTTGCCTCTTCCTTCCGCTGTCCCTCTTCAATTTTGCTTGTTTTATAAAGCTGTTCGGCGGCTTCCGTCGCCTTCTGCGCCCACCCGATCACCTTGTCAATAACCGTGATAACGGGAACTTCGGGGAAGAACTCTTGCAGGGTATCGACCACATGATCCGCGGTGTCAAGAACGGTTGTCGTTCCGGTCAGCACTCCGGAAACATTGATCCCCTTCTTTACCAGATAGGGGATCAATACGATCAGCCCCACGAAAACGACCGCGACGACGGCCACAACCACAAGAACAATTACCATGTTATCCATTTTTCAAAGCCTCGCTTTCTTTTTTGTCGGTGTTTATATTTGTTACTCCTTTACAAGCGTGAGATCGGAAACGCGCACGGCGGCCACGGTCACGCCGCCGTAGGTGATAACGGCGCGATCGCCGTTCAGCTCCGAAACGACATGATCGCGTTCATACACGAAAGAGGCCAGCCCGCCGCCCGTGTAGGTCTTCGCGCCCTGCTTCACGCGCACGACACTTCCGGCCTTGATTGTGCCGCCTGCGCCCGCTCCGGTGTCCGGCTTGTCCGGCTGAACGGGGGCGGCGTTGTCGTATTCGATATAGGGAAGTTTGCCGTGCTTCGTCCATGTGCGGGCGTTGTACCCGCTCTTTGTCCCCATATTTTTAACGGCTGTGATCTGCACATCGTTGTCAAAGGCGGGGGAACACTCCACGGCCAGCCCGCCGCCGATATAAACGCCGATATGCCCGCTACACCAAAGGGCTTCGCCAACCTCCACATTGGAAAAGTTGGTTGAAACGCCCTTGCATTTTGTAATCATGGTATCCGCGCCAATGTCGGGAACGCCGTTCACGGCATAGGACGCGCCGCCGTAGGTTTTGGACGCGTCGCCGTTCCAGCCCCACAAAATGCCTTTAATCAGACACACGCAATCGAACCCGAAAACGGGCGGGTTCTGGTTTGCGGCGGCCTTAATCATTTTCGTTCGGGCGGCCTGCCTGTTGTATGCGTGGTTATTGCAATACCGCGATACATTGCCGCCCGTCAGAGGCGCGCCAAAGCACCCCATGACATAAAGGGTTTTGTAATTCTGCGCAACATCTTTCAGTTTCGCAACAAATTCACTTGCTTTCATAACTGCCATTGTTTTTCGCTCCTTCGTTATTATTCTTCGTGTGCGCGTTCCAGCGTGTCAATTCGCTTGTGCGCCTGCTTTGCGGACGCTTCAACGGCGGTCAGGCGCGTTACAAACTCGGTGTTCGTCTTCCGCTGTTCCTTCTGCTCTGCCTTGATTTCGTCCGTGTTCGCTTTGATATACCCTATTTCCGTAAGTACGGTTGCGTCGTTTTTCGCCTCACTTTCCGTGTCGCTTTTCCGGTTTCGGGCAAAAGCCGCATACCCGAACACGATTGCGCAAACCGTACTAACCACGGAAAGAACGGTCAAGAACTGTTCCATGCTTCCACCACCTTTACACCTTTTCCCATTGCCACAAACCCGCCGTGTCGGGCGGGTAAACGCAATTCGGCATATCGGCCTTCGCCAGATATACCGCGCCTTTGTAGCTGTAATAAAGCCCCTCAACCACATTTACGACGATCCCCGCGGTTTCCGGATACGGGATCGGATCGTCAAGCGTCCCCGCGTGTTCCAGCTCGACAAGGCGGTAATATGCAAAGGTGGTTTGCACGGGATACGCGGCGGCGTTGGAAGTGTGCGGCGCGACGATTTCATAATAAAGGCCGTCGTACCTGATAATTTCGCCTTTTGTCTTGTATTCGTGGTTGTCCTGATACTCCGGATAATCCACAATATCCTTTGACGCAAGGATCATTTCATCGGTAATCGCGTTCGTTCCCGCGGCGCGGTCTGCGACAATCTGCGCTTTGAAAGAAAGGGAAAGAAGGGCGGCGGTGCTTTCGCCCGCCGCCTTCACAGTTTCAACTTCCTTCTTCAATTCCTCTGTTTCGTTTGGCTTGTCCGGCCTGTATGTTACGCTCATTCAAAATTACCCCCGATCGAAGATACCCAACACGCGGAAATAGCGTCGCCGCGCTCCACCGTTACCCGAATATTCATGCCGAATTTAACGGCGGTGTTTATTGTGTTCTCGAAGACATGCGCCACGCCCTGAATTACGGCATTTGTGCAATCCTCCCACGCGGGGGAAGGATCAAACGGATTGTTTGTTGCCTCAACTTTGAAAGTTGCGCCCGCTGGAATTTCCCGCGTTACTTTCACATTTGCGCGCGTGGGTTGTGCCTGCGCTTCCAGCGGTGCGGCCAGCGTGATAACAAATCCGCTGATCTGTTTTGTGAAGGTCAGCGTGCGCACCGCTTTATTTCCCACGGTGTCCGTTGCGGTAATGGTGATTGTGTGCGCGCCGTTGGAAAGGGCGGTGAAGTCGTGCCCCGTAACATTCATCGTGTTTTCTTCTCCAAGCGTGGGCGTGTAGCTCCGCAAGGTGGTTTCGTCCACCTTTTCAACCACTGTCACCGTGTCACCGTCCGGATCGGTCACGGTGTACTTGTAAGAGAAGTCGCCGCTTTTCGTTCCAAGATCGGCGTTTTGTCCGGAAATGACGGGCGGTTGATTGTGAATTACGGGAACCGCGGAAGAAGTCACATACGCACTTTCGTTCCCGTAGGTGTCCCGCGCCTTCACGCGGTATTTGATCGTGTTCCAACTTGTAGAAACGACTTCCGTAAAGGTGCGGGCGGCGGTTTCCGTTACTTTCGTGTAGCTCCCGTTATTCACCGACCGTTCCAGAACATAGGTGATCGCGTCGCCGTCCGGATCGGTGGAAGCTCCCCATGTTACGGTTATGTTTTGCGTGCTGTAACAGCTTTCCGGCACGGAAATTCCGTCCGGCGCGCTCGGTGCGGTGTTCCACTGGAATTCATAGTTTCCGCGGCTGTTTTTGTTATCAGATACCAAAATATCAGATTTCAAATTACAAAGCGGACGCACGCCCCAGCCGCCGTAGTACGCGCTGTTGTCGTTCAACGCCCCCGAAGTGTTGACATAGCGCACCTTGCACGAGTAGCCGGAAGCCGGCGTGCGAAGCCACCAATACCACGCCTGCGAAGTCGTCGGATCGCTCCCGTAATTACTTTTGTCAATGGCCGCTTGCGTACAATAAGCAAGGCGGCTTGTGTTGTCGCTGAACAAGGCCAGCTTTGAACCCTCTGCAATCCCGTTTTCGTTTGCAAGCCCGACTTCCGTTGTGCTTGCAAGGAACATTTTTGCGGTGAAGGTTTCATAGCTCCCGCCGTCCGTAACGGTATTTTTTGCAACGGTAAGCGTGGTTGTCATAAGTGCCGCTACAAAATCGTCGTCAAGCATAGCAAGGAACCCCGCCCATGTGTCATAGGGGTTTACATTGTCCCATACATTCGCGCTTGACGGCGGCGCGTCCTGCCCGTGCTTCGCACTGTACCATTTTCCCGCCGCGGCGTTACTGTTCAGCCATTGAAGGATATTGGAATGAATGTGCCTGTTGTTGCCGTAGCTTCTCCGGTTGCTGTCGCTGTTGTTTGGCTCTTTTGCGTCGGAACAAAGCAACGCTATGATCTTGTCGGTAATCAGGGTAATAGCTCCGGACGGATAGCCCGAATGGTTTTTGTCTGCCATTTTGAAAACGACATAATCACCCAAGAACGACCGATAAGCCGACTTTACGGGCACTTCAAAGGTTGTTCCCACGCCAAGCGTGCTTAACTTTTTCGACATTCTTTGCCTTCCTCCTTTTCTTCGGAAACAGCAACGCCGCCACGGTTTCCCGCGGCGGCGTACTGCCCGAATAATTTGTTGTAATGCTGATCCATGTTCCGGATCAGGTGATAGCAATTCCCCTTCGACGCGTGGCCGCGCCAGCTTTTATAAGATTGTTCCACCTTTTCCGGCGTGATTTTTCCAGTTTCCAGCAACCCGCGCATTTTGGTTAAACGGCGGCGGGCGTTGTTCTTTGACTTCCGGCGCACCTTGCGGATCACCGCGCCGCTTTCGGTCAAATACGAATGGAAGCCCAAAAAATCAATTCCGTTTTTCAACGGGTAAATATTTGTTTTCGCATTCAGCGAAAGCCCTAATTCGTTTACATGTCTTTCAATCTCCTTCCAGCAATAGCGCAAATATTCTTTATCTTCGTGGATCAAATAAAAATCGTCCATGTATCGGCCATAAAATTTTATGCCTAACTTCTCTTTTACCATGTGATCCAGCGAAGAAAGATAGAGAAGGGTGAATATTTGTGAAGACTGGTTGCCGATCGGAATTCCTACATTGCCTTCGGTGCTGTCTATTATCATATCCAGCAACCAAAGACAATCCGGATCGGAAATATACTTGCGGATTAAGGATTTTAACGCGTCGTGCTTGATATTATAGAAATACTTTGATATGTCGCATTTCAATACCCAACCGTCAACACCTCGTACACGGTAAAACCTCCGCATAAACCCTTCCAGCCGTTCAAGGCCGAAGTGCGTTCCTTTTCCAACCTGTGAAGCGTAATTGTCTTTTATGAAGGTGCTTCGCACCCTCGGTTCAAGTACATTATCACAAAGCGCATGTTGCACAACCTTGTCTTTGTAGCTGTTCGACATTACAACCCGTTCTTTCGGTTCGTAAACCTTGAATGTGTTGTAGGGCGAAAGCCGGTATGTGTGGCTCTGTAACTGCACGCTTAACAGGTTCAGGGCTTCCAGCAAATTAACTTCAAACTTCGCCGCCGCTCCTTTCCACCTTTTGCCGCGGCGCGCCTTCCGGTACGCGCGGTATAGGTTTTCAAAATTATAGACTTTTTCAAAGTCGGTCATGTCAAAAAATCTCCTTGCCGTGTATAACCTCGGCCATGCCCGCGGGCAATGCTCCGGTATCGGCAATCCTGTATTTGTCCCCGCCGTGGATAGCAGGGGACGGGAAACGCCTTCCTTTGATGGTGGTACATTGCTTTCGGCCTGTGGCCTACTCGATCGAGTGATCCACCGAAGCGGACGCACGCCCCTGTTGCCGTTGTACGCGTTGTTGTTGTTCAACGCCCCCGAAGTGTTGACATTGCGCACATTGTACGAGTTGCCGGAATTCGGCGGCGGGGCGGGCAGAAGGCGAAAAGAAAACCTACAAGGCGTTCCCCAAACGGTTTTTATGCTCTCGCTTTGTCCCGCTTTTTCCACGCGGCGATCATGTACTTTACTTCAAGGGCAAGTTTCGACCAATATTCGCAACTTTTTATAGAAATAAAGCCCATTTCCTGCGAAAGCTCTATAAAAAATAGAAGCTCCTTGCAATAGGTCAACGCCTTTGCTTGTAGCCTCTGCCGTTGTCGGTGTTCGTCCGGTTGCCGCAAATCTAATTCGTTCGCTTCAAGCGTCATTTCGTAAATGTCAACCGCTTTTTCCTGCATGCGGTTCACCAGCGTAAAACGGTATTTTTTCGGGTAACGCTCCGTGCTGTTCGTGATCGTGAAAGTATGCTTTACAAGGTCTTTCGCCTTCACAATCACATTGAATTCGGACGGCTCTTTGCGCTCCCTCTCTTGTCCCTGCATAAATGCACCTTGCCTTCCTGATCCTCTGCAAAAGCGCGGTATCTTCCGCGCACCCCTCAAAATCGAAGCCCGCCGCCGTCAAAGTTATGGTTGCTTCGTGGCCTGTGGGCGTGATCCCGCGGATTGTCACCGCCTCGCCGCCGCACATGTCGCACGGCGGGCGAAGCTCTGTGAAGATATTTCCGATAATGCACGACAATTCCGCGCCCTTGCAGGCGCACCGCGTCAACATTCGATCCGTTGCAACGCCGCGTTCCAAACGCCCGTTGCGGTCACGCCGTCCAAATCGTCAAAGAGGATCAAGAACGGGTTTGTTGTAATGTCATTGAAAAGCACGGCTTCCAGCATTTCAATTCGTGCGGTGTTGTTCTGGATCAGGTTCAGCAAATGCCCCGCGGTGTCTTCGTCAAGGACATTTTGCAAGGTTGCGAACCATGCGTTGAAGTCGTTTTCTGCGTCGGTCTTAAAGTCGTTCATGTAGGCTTCAAGGGCGGCGTACTGCTGATCGCCCAAAAGCTCCAAACTTTCCATATAGGAAACAAGATCGTTGAATTCGTCAACGCTCATTTCCTTATAGTCAGCAAACCACGCTTCAAGTTGCGCGTTGAATGCGTCGGTGTCTATCTGATCCACCACGCCAGCAACCACACCGCACAAGGAACCATCAAGACGGCGATCTGTTATGTTTGCCTGTGAAATGGCTGTAACGCCTGCGCCTACAAGCACATCGGCAAGGCACAATTCGTATGCGTCCGCGTCCCTCTGCAAAGCAGGGGCGACGGGGGAAGTTGCAGGCGTGGAAGACTTCACCGCAACGGAAATTTTGCGTTCGGTCAAGTCCCACCGTACAACAATTCGGTCAATGCGGTTCAACACGCCGTCCGCGGTTGCCAGCGTTACGGGCAAATCGCTTGTGTTGTAATAAAAATAGCCGTTGATCCACGCTTTACCCGTTTTCACGGCGACGGCCATTCCTGAACCCGCTACCACTTGAAGGCTTGTGGAAGGGACAGGGAACACACCGTTTCCAATGAATGAAGCGAAGTATTCAGCCCATTCTTCCGCACGGTATACGCGATCGCCGGAAACACTGTTGAAAAAACTTGATTTTTCCATATTTGCACCCCTTTACTTTGTAATCTGCCTGATCTGTGTAATCAGGGCGGGCAAGCTCTCCCCGAAAGTAATGTCTATTTCCTCCATGTTTTGTTGATAGGTTTCCGCAACCTCCGTTATCCGGACATTGATTTTTATACCCCACCGTTTATTAACGCATGTCACGCGATCGCCTAAGTCGTAATCTTCCCTGTACTTCAAATTTGCGTGCGTGTTGATTGTGCTGGAAAAGCTCAATGTTTCGGCGTATTGTTCCAGCTCCGACGCGCCGCGCTCTTCAAGACAGGCTAAATATTCTTCGTCGGTGCGCGTGATCTCTTCGTCGTTTTCGTTGGTGTATTTCTTCGTAATGTCCGTTGCGTTCACAAAGACTTCCTCACGGTCAAGGCCAGCCGCGCCGCCTCCAACTTCGGCCACAACGCGCGGTTCGGCTTCTTCGCCGCCCACATAAGCCGTTGATTTCAGGTTTTCAACGCTGTTTGTGTATTCCTGCTCCGTGATATTGTCGAATTCCTGTGAAAAAATGCACGGCGGGTTTTCGGTTTGATCTGCGGTTAAATCGCGGCCTTTATACACACTGAAATAGTGCTTTCCGGTCTTCACATCGGTTCGCAAGCGGAAGCCCAATTTCGCCGCCTTCGCCGCGGTTTCCACGGCAAGAAGGGCGTTTGTGAAGGCTTCGGAAGTATAATCTATTTTGCCGCTTCCGGTGTCTTCGTCCGTGGGATCAATTAAGACATTCGGGATCGCGCGGGCGGTCACTTTCGGGGAAACAACCGTTTCGCGGACAATCCGGTATAAAATATCTTGCGTCCCGCTCGTTGTGATAATCTGATCGCGTATAATACGCTTTCCAATCCATTGCGTGATAAACTTTCCTTGCACTTCGATTTCTTCAAGTCC
>OLRD01000197.1_pt1 | contig 56313 bp, 58 predicted proteins | sample 1672051 | NCBI WGS metagenome assembly OLRD01 (sample SAMEA3136640, study PRJEB25190) | human gut metagenome | biome: human gut; feature: human-associated habitat; material: faeces | place: Austria | collected 2013 | reverse complement strand
GGGTCCCGGCACAAAGCCGATTTCCGGGGCGGGGGTTCATTACTTTTAGGTTTTCACTTTACTTTTCGTGTCTCTTCTTTTTATAGATGAGCACCGCTGCAAGCGCGCCTCCGCTCAGCACGAGCGCCGCGCTGCCGAAAACGACCGGCAAGTTGCTGCTTCCTGTCTTCGGGTTATTGGGATCTGCCTTCGGCGCCGGAGTCGGCGTAGCCGTCGGTTTTACCGTCGGCGTCGCGGTCGGAGCCTCCGTCGGGCTTGCAGAAGGCGTAGCCGTCGGTTTTACCGTAGGCGTCGCAGTCGGAACCGCCGTCGGGCTCGCAGAAGGTGCAACCGTAGGTGTTGCCGTAGGCGTCGCGGTCGGAACCGCCGTCGGGCTCGCAGAAGGCGCAGCCGTAGGCGTCGCCGTCGGAGTCGCTGTGGGCTTTTCCACCAACGCGGCCATAGCATCTTCAATGGCCTTCGCCATCGCGTCTACCTCGTTTTGTTCCGTTATGTTCTTGTCACGCACAACTGCGTTAATCGCCGCTTCCACTGCGGTGAAGTTTGTATACGCGTCTCTATTCAGCGCATTTGCCTTCGCAATGGCCTCGTCCACTTTCGCGTAGTCGGCATCTTTGTACTGTAACGCGGTGATGGCATTTTCAATAGCCTGCGCCATTGCGTCTACATCAGCCTGCTGCATTTTGCTCTTCGAGCGGTCAACATTATTGATTGCAGCTTCTACATCACCGTAATTTGCGTAAAGGCTTCCATCGATTGCTTCGGCAGACGCGATTGCATCATTCACCGCCGTATAATCCGCCGGGATATTTCGGCTATCCCAACTGAATGTCGGATGATTGATACCTGCTACCCACTCAACGCCCGCACCGGCATTGTTTTTCAAGCCAGCAAGGACATCTGCGGAGGTAAAGTCTGTGACGGCAGTACCTTCTCCAGACGCAAGCGGAGACGGGCCATATTTCGTGTCATTCGGCCAATAGCAATTTTCTACTGTGCCGCTGAGGGCATAAGCTACCCAACAAGTATTTCCATCTTTATCTACGCCCATGTCGGTCGTCGTAACCATACAGTTATTGACTGTTCCCGAGCCCAATTGGTCATCCGTATACCCAACGATTCCTCCAACAGCGGCCTGAAGGGAGTTGACAACAATCTTACCATCAAACCAACAATCCGTAACCGTTAAATTGCCGTCAAATCTTGCGCCAACAATACCGCCAATGGTATCGCACGGCCAATCAGCCGGGTTCGGTTCTGTATAATATCCCTCGGAATTTGTGAAATTACCTGTAAGTGTTGCTGTTGAATAGCAACCGGAAATGGTGCAGCCCTGCACGGTAATGCCAACGATACCGCCAATATTCTTTTCTATTTTGGTGCCGCTGTAAATACTGCCGGATGTCCAGCAGTTCGTGATTTTGGACTTGCCCATCCAGTCAACTAAAATGCCTTTACCTGCGACACTGTCATCTTTAGGATCAATCCAGATTTCAGCGTTTGCAACACCAAGGTTTTTGACTTCGCCGTTGTAAACACTGCCGAACAGAGCGTTTCTAAGTAAATTATGGGACTCATCCGCGCCCTCAATGTATGATTCATGAGAGTAGAGATTTGAGATTACATGGCCCTGTCCATCAAACACGCCGCAAAAACTGTATCCAGGGTAATCCCCGCCGAGGACAGTACCAATCGAAATCCATTCATGCCCGGATAAATCAAGGTCATTATCCAAATAGAAAGTTTTCCCTGCAAAATTTGTGGTTCCGGGGTCTGCATTCACAAGCTGTGCCAAACCCGCAAGTTGCTCTGCCGTTGAAATATGGTATTCCGAAGCGTCAGGAGCACTCGTATACCAACTCGTGTCCGCCGTGCCGTCCCAAACGTCCGCCGCGCTTTCCGCAAACACGCCCATCGGCACGCAGAAAATCATCATGCAGATTGCCAAAGCGATGCCTAATATACGTTTTTTCATATAGGCCCTCCTATTACTGCAATAATATATATACGCCGTACAGAACATACTGTATATACTGTTTCTATTTTAATCATATACGAAGTTCAGTTGAAAATCAACCTATTTTCCTTTCTTCTTTCTAAAATTTTACGTTATTATTCACAACAAGAATTAAAAATCCGCATTCCCGGTTTTTACGGAAATGCGGATTTAATTTCTATGAATTTATACGGTTTAGCTATGGTTTAAAATGCATTTGCCCATACCGCTGCCGCTGCAGGTCGCAAACGGAATCATCGTCTTGCCGGCAAAATCAGAACTTTCCGCCGCCACCGCCGTGGGTCGTGCCGGAGGACGACGTGTGCGTTGCGGAGCCGCCGGAAGAATCCGTATCTTTCGGCTTTGCCGTGCGGTTCACGTGCGAGTAGAGGAACACGTCGTTTGCATACGCCACGTTCATGCTGCCGGGGCGCACATAATCCGACGCTGCCGCCTTACGGCGCACGCTTTTGAGCTGTCCGCGCATAAAGCCCGTCACAACGAGCGCCGCGACGAGGCCGATAGCAAGCGAAACCAAAATCGCCGGGCCCCACGGGAAATCCCCCACGGTGCTCTCCTCGTACGCCTCACCTTCCTCGTAGTAACCGCTCTGCACGCCCGAGATGTAGTTGTCGCACATATCGGCATACGTTGAAAACGCGTTATAATAGTAGCCGTCGCTGAGGTCGCTCAAAAACGCATCCTCCATATTGCCGCGCCGCGCATCCGTAATGGCCGTAATGGCGCTGCCCGTCGTCGTTATGTACCAGTCGCGCTCTTCCATGCTGATGAGCAGCAGAACGCCGTCCGGGTTATACTTATACGAATTATAATCGTAAAAATCGTCCGCATATTCACGCGGTGTCTTGTCGCCGATGGAGTCTTCCGTCACAACGGCAACGTCCACGCTCAGCCGGTCGCTGATCTCATCAAGCTTCGCGAGCAGATTACTTTCTTCCTCGCCCGTCAAAAGGTCCGCGTTGTCGATCAGGTGCAGCGTGTAGTCCTCCGCCGTATCGGCAAACGCCGGAACAGACACAACTGCACATAAAAGAACGGCGAAAAATACCGATAAAAGCTTTTTATTCATTCTCCGCACCCCCTTAGAACAGCCAGAACAGGAAATAGGCAATCAGCGCAATCACGCCGAAGCCTGCCGTAAGCCCGCCAAGCCACTTAAAGTACAGCCCGTTATCCACCGGCAGGTCGCCGACAAATTTGCCGGTCTGCCCATTCATCGCAAAGAGGTACTTTTTGCCCTTCCACGTCGTGTTCAAAAGCCACACGGGGTAAAGCGCGTACTTTGCCTTGCCGTTGTGCAGACGAATGGAGGAATTCTCCGTCGTGACGGAGTGATATCCCTTCACCGTGGAAGCAAATGCGTCTTCCGTGGAGCGCTTGATGCGCTCGTTGGCGCGGTCGATGCTCTGCTCGGCCGTCACATCGTACTTGTCCGCAAGGTAGCCCGCGAGATACGCCGTTTTAAAATCCACCGCGTCCTCAAACTTGAACGGCTCAATGGATTCCATCAAATCGTCCGGCATCTTGGAGGAACCGTCCACCGGCACGCGGTCAAAGCCAATATCACCGCTGCGGCCTATCGAGTAGTAGCTTGTTTCCGTGTAATCGTAATCGCTGTCGCTCCAGGTGCGCACACGCGTCGCTTTATAGCGAATATCCGCATCGGCATCGGCATCAAACAACCAAAACGGCACGTAAACGCCCTTGATCTCATCGATATGGTTCTCTTTTTTGAAAATCTTCGGCAGCAGCTTTTTGCCCTTATAATGCCGCTGCAAGGCTTCCTTTGCCGCCTTTTTGTCGATCTTGAACGGAATCACGTAATCGGGCTTCAAAGCGCCGCTCACCTGCCCCATCATCACGACCGGGTTGCCGCAGTACGGGCAGGAGGTCGCCGCCGTGTTTTCATCACAGACGATCTCTCCGCCGCAGGAGTTGCACACGTAACTGCGCAGCGTGCTTTCTTCGCCCTGCTCCCACGCGCCGCCGGCCGTGGTCTCCCAGTCCATTTCGTCGGGCTTTGCGTTTTGTATTTCTTCCTCGTGCGCGGTAAACGCTTCGGTGTCAAACTCCGTGTCGCAGTACGGGCACTTTATCTTCTGAATTTTACTGTCAAATTCCACAGCGCCGCCGCAGCAAGGACATTTGTATTCTTTAATTGTCGCCATTTGCTCTCATCTTCTCACAATTCAACGCAGGTCGCAACCTTTAGGCACGGTCATTTTTATCAAACGGGTCGCCGCACTGCGGGCAGAACTTCGGCGGGTGCGCGGGGTCTTCCGGCTCCCAGCCGCACTTGTCACAGCGGTACTTCGGTAAGCCCTCCGGCTTTTTCGCGCCGCAGTTTGCACAGAAATTGCCTTTGTTCACTTTGCCGCAGGAGCAGGTCCAGCCGTCGTTATCCGGCTTCTTTGCCCCGCAGTTCGGGCAGAAATTGCCGTTGACCACCGTGCCGCACGCGCACGTCCAGCTGTCCGCAGCCTGCGCCGCCTGCTGCTGACCCATGCCGTACAGCGCCTGTGCGTTCATGCCGCCCGCATTCATAGCCATATTTACGCCCATAAAGCCGTTCATAGCACCGGCAGAGTTGCCCGCGGCCGTTTTCATCGCGTCCGACTGTGCGCCGACGAGCGTGGCCGCCGCCATAGTCGGGTCGCGCATCATCGCCGTGCGCTGTGCCTGCTTGATCATCTCGGCGTCCTCGTCCGGCAGTGTCACGGAGCCGAGCGCAATGCTGACGACCGTCAAGCCGCGCAGCTCGCCCCATTTCGCGGAAAGCGCCGTATTCATGGCGTCTTCCAGCTCCGTGTTGTGTGCCACAATCTGGTTCGGACGCAAACCGAGGTCGGAAAGCTTGCCGAACGCCGGCTGCAAAGCGCTGATGAACTCGTGTTTCAGCTGGCTGTCCAATTCGTCGCGGGTATACTCCTGCTCCACATTGCCGCACACATTCGTGTAGAACAAAAGCGGGTCCGCAATGCGGTACGAATATACGCCGGAGCAGCGGATGGAAACGTCCACGTCCAGCCCGATCTTGTTATCGACCACACGAAACGGAATGGGGTTCGGTGTGCCGAATTTATTGTCGATGAGTTCCTTCGTATTAAAATAATATACGCGCTGATCTTTGCCGGCGTCGCCGCCATACGTAAAACGCTTGCCAATCTGCGCAAAGGTGTTTTTAATGCCCGCACTGAGAGAGCCGGAGAAAACAGAAGGCTCGCTCGAAGCGTCATAGGTGAATTCGCCCGGCTCCGCGCAAAGCTCCACCACTCTGCCCTGCTCCACGATCATCATGCACTGGCCGTCTGCCACCGCAATGCCGGAGCCGCTCGTGATGATGTTGTCACTGCCGCGCGTATTGGAGGAACGCCCGCTCGTGCGCTTTACACCCTTTGTGACAAGCACCTCTTTCGGCATCGATTCGCAATAGAAAAATTCTTTCCACTGATCCGCCATAACACCGCCCGCGGCGCCGACAGCTGCCTTAATAAGACCCATAAATACTTGCTCCTTTTCAATGGTTTCCGCACGTTATATTCCGCCCGGTGTTTATGCTCTAAGTTTAGCACAGAATTTTGCTGTTTTCAACGAATTTCGACAGCACACTCAACAAATATTTGCGCTTTTCGTAAATCAAAGCCCTCTCCTCTCTTTTCCGTCCCCACAAGCGCAAAACATACAGCTTCCCACCCGCTTCAAACGTATCAAAATGGATGCCTCCCTCTGCATTCAGGGAAGCATCCATGATGGAAACCCATTTTTCAATTTTGAACCTGTGCCCAGAAAACCGGGTGCATATCCGTCTGTGCAGCTCTTTTTTAAATCAAATTCGCTTTGCCTCTTCGCCGAGCGTGAATTCATAGTGCATCTCAAGCGCGGCAAACAGCTTTTGCATCACTTCGTTTGCAATGGCACGGATGTCAAGGCTCGCAATCAGCGCCATAACCTCCCGCTGTTTTTCCTCCGGCACGCAATAAACGCGCAGTGTCAGCTGCAAAAAGCGCTCTAACTTGCGTTCCAGCGTAAAATACACGTCGCATGGACGCGCCATATATCCGCGCATAATCGCCGCCGAACCGATGTCCGACTCATAAAAATCGCTCACACTGTACCCGGGCATATACGCGCCGAAAATACGGTGCAGCATCTCGGCCGTCATCCTGTGGATGATTTCCAAATTTTCCGGCAACGTGTACGCCTCCACGTAAATTTGGCGCAGGTTCTCGTTCAGCTCTGCCAGCGTCAGCTGAATCGCCGTCTCCACCGCGTAGAGCTTTACGGGGTCTGTCTCCCCCTGCACAATCTGCCCCGCGATAGTAAACTGATTTTGAAACATGAACTCGGTCAGTTCGGTAAGCACACCGGCTTTCGTGCGGTACAAATTATAGAACGTGCCCGCGGAAACATCCGCTTCCGTCAAAATCTGCTTCGGCGGTGTATGCTTAAACCCCTGCTCCAAAAACAGACGCACACAGGTAGAAAGAATTCGCTTGCGCGAGGCCTCCTTTTCGTTGCGGTTTGCCATTTATACCCCTCTTTTCCCTGTTTTAGAATTGATTCTAATACTTCCAAATGAGTATACCACAACAAAAAGAAAAATCAAGTGTCGGTACACGAAAAAAGGGCAGCTCTTCGCCGCCCTTAACGAATATTTGTCTTTACCGCACGGGTTATATGTTCCGTAAGATCGCTTTTTTCAGCGTTTCGGCATTCAGCGGCTTCGAGAGATGCTCCGTCATACCGGCTTTGCGGCTGCGCTCCACATCTTCCGAAAACGCGTTCGCTGTCATCGCGATGAGCTCCTTCACGATAGACATGCCGAGGCCCGTGCCCTGATACTGCGTGCGGGCGCCCTGCTTTTCCTGTGTAAACGGCTCAAAAAGCTCGTTGTTCACAAAATCTTCGCTCATACCGATGCCCGTATCACGTATTGTAAAGCGGAATGTCGCCGTGTTTTCGTCACAGGCAATCTCCTCCACAAGCGTTTGAATGCCTTTGTACCATACACACATGCTCACCGCTTCCTTTCTGCTTCCCGTTCAGTATACCGCAGAAAAGCGCACTCTGCTTGATTTTACTTGCGGATACATGAAGCCGGCGTGTTTTTTATTCACGTTTCGCCAAAACAGAGCGCCAAACGCAAGCCATAGCGTAAAAATTTTCAGACGATTACAAAAGTAAAAGCCCCTCTGCCGCGCTTTTCACCATTTCGGCATACTCCTTTTTCACGTTTTCCGGCTCCGTGATTCGGATTTTCCCACCGTAGCCGAACACCCAGCGGTAAAAGACAGGGCTTGCCGCCGTCTCCGTTTCCACAGTAAACGCGTCGTCGCCAAAGGCCTTTGTTTCCACATCCTCGCCGAATGCGTCCACCACCGCATTCATCATCGCGTTGTCACACAAAAGCGTCACGCGCTCACGGCGGCTGTCATACATGCTTGTCATCGTGCGGATATGCCGCATCAACTCCTCTTTTTCGGGCCGCGGCTCCGCGTCCTCATCTAAAATCTCCGGGCAACGGTCAATGCGGTCCACGCGGAAGCTCACAAGCTTTTCGTGCTTGTCGGAATACCCCACAACGTAATATTCATCTGTATTCCAAACAAGCTTATATGGGCTGAAAACATACGGCTTCCCGTCGTTTTTCAGCACACGGTTTTTGCCCGGACCGTAATGAAAATAGTAAAACGCAATTTTCTTCCGCTTCGCAATAGCCGCGTTGATCGTGTCCGCAATGTAGTAAATGCTCTCATTGCAGGATTTCCCGTTGTTCGCGCAAAATCCCTCCTGCAAAGCCTCGGCCTCATAAACGCTCGTCAGCCGGCAAAGCTTTTCAATCAGTTCCTCACTTTTCTTTTCGGTGATGAATCCCGCAGATTCCACCGCGTCCGCAAGCAACTTCAATTCCGGCATCTCAAATAAGCGGCTCGCAAGGTAATAGCGGTTCTGCGTCGTCTTGTGCGTGTAAATATCAAAGCCGCAGTCCGCAAGCTGCTTGATGTTCTTGCCGACGGTCGTGCGGTGCACCGTAACGCCGCATTCCTTTTGGAGCTTATCCATAATGTTCTTCGTGGAAAGCTCGTGGTTTTCGTCGCTGTATGTGTTCAGAATTTTCAAAAGCGAGATCGTCCGCAGCTCAGCGTTGTCCTCCGCCTTCGGTGTCTTATTCGTCTTTGCCATAAAGCAGCACTCCTTTGCGCTCGTTCTGCTTTTATTATAGCGGACGAACTCCTACCGCACAAGCCCGGAAACCGTCAGGTGTCGCTTTTTCGCTCACTGCGGCTTCGTGATAAGCTCTGTCACCGCTTCGCCGTAAGACGGCACAAACGAAAAATTCTGCTGATATTCCTTCGCGTTCCATGCAATGTTCGGCATGTATATCCCTCACTTTTCCGCTAAAATGCGTTCGATCTCATCTAATGTGTCGGCAAAATAAATGCCCTCCTGCCGCTCCTTGGTCGAAAGCCCCATCTCGATCATATGGCCTAAAAGCGCCTTCAGCCCGTCGTAATATCCATTCAGATTATAAAGAATGCACGGCGCGTCTAAATGCTTCAGCGATACCTTCGACATCACTTCCGCAATTTCCTCCAGCGTGCCCGTGCCGCCCGGGAACGCGATAAACGCGTCGCCGAGCTCAATCATTTTCGTCTTTCTGTCCGTCATGTCCTTTGTCACAATAAGCTCCGTCAGCCCGTCGTGCTGCAGCTCGGAGTCCACAAAAAACTGCGGCTCCACGCCGGTCACTTTGCCGCCGTTTTGCAGCACGCTTTCGGCGATCGCCCCCATTAGCCCGCATTTTGAGCCGCCGTAAATGAGGTCATACCCGTTTTCGCCGATCCACTTGCCGAGCGCCTCCACCGCCTCTTGCAGCTTGGGGTCATTGCCTGCGTTCGCACCGAGATAAACCGTGATATTCATCTTCATCCCCGCCTTTCTTTCCCCTTATCATACAAGAATTCGCCGAAGATTTCAACCGCTTCACTCCACACGGTGCAAAACATGCGCATAAAAAACGGCGGCGCAAAGCCTAAGCTCCACGCCGCCGTTTTGGGATATATAAATCAGGAGAGCGCCTGCCCGCATTCCGAGCAGAATTTACTGCCCGGCTTCACCGGCGCGCCGCAGCCCGGACACACCGTTTGTAGCTTTGCGCCGCAAGCGCTGCAAAACCTCGCGTTTGCGAAGATCTGCGCCCCGCACTGCGGACAGACTGCCCCCGCCGGAGCTGTCGGCGCCGCATTTACGGGTACGCCCGCCGTCCGGAAGATCGTTGGCTCGCCCATCGTGCAGCGGTACACCACCTCAAAAATCTCGCTCGGCAGCTTTTTCTGCTTATACGCGCCGATGCCCGCCGTTACCGCCAGCGGCCACAGCAGAAAAATCCCCACGGCGCCCGCGCCCAGCTTGTCCGCCCACTGGCCCTCGCCGAGCGTCACATTGAGCTGCGCGCCGTTTACCGTGAGCTCCACCGTCGTCGCCAGCTTCATGCCGGAAAGCGTGCGCAGCGTATCGGCCTGCGCCGCCTGAATGAGGTACCCGTTCGGCGTTGCCACGCTCTGCACCTCCATGCCCTTTTCGCCGCGCAAAAACGTCGTCACAGCCTCCAAAACCTGCTCTGCAGTCACTTGGTTCAGCTCAAATAACGAAAAGATATGCCGCGTTTGAACCCGCTTTCCCGCCCTGTCCGTGACAAACCCGGAAACGAAAAGCTCCCGCAGCCAAAGCCGCAGGATCTTTTCACACTGTTTTACCTTTATAAATTTGCATTTTTCAGCAAACTCACATATAAGATAGCAGCAATTCCCGCCGTACAAATGTAGTCATCCATGAAGTTTTGGTTTTATCTTGTAGTTTGCGAATATCCGTATAAATTCGTAGGTATGATTGAGGATTTCGGACGGCTCTTGATGCAGTAGCCGGTCCCGATATTTGTCCTGCTCGGCTTTCATTTTCTCATAAAGGCGAGCGTTGTAATCTGTTTCGCTCATAGCGAACACCTCCTTCAAAGTAGAAATAGCCACCTGATTTCTTTTGAAAACCAAGCGGCTATGTACGCTATATTCAGTTCGACAAACTGGAATTTGAAAACCACAATTTTATAAGTGGTTATTAACCCTCACAGGGTTTTAATAAAATCCTCCAAAAGCCTTGAAAATAAAGGGTTTATCGCAAAATGCTCACCTTAACTTATTATACGATTTCACACTGTTTTATTCTCCCCTTGGAAGCTGATAAGGTCAAACACAAGGGCAAGAAAATCTGATAACAAGATATAACAGAATGTGGCAATCGGAGAACTGTGACGTATGTGCGAATATATTATACTGGAGGATTTATTATATGGACAAATACATTTTTGATGAAAGCAATGGTTTATGGTATGAATTGCAGGACGATTATTATATCCCTTGTCTGATACTTTCCGAAGAAGAAACGCAGCCTATCGGACTGTGGGGACAACGCCACAAGCAGTACCTAAAGGAACATAAACACTTCCTTTACACTACAATGCTTATTGAGGGTACATTGAACTCTTACCTTGCCGACATTGACAAACAGGCACAGGAACGCTTGCTCCTGCTGACAAAGCAGATTGCAGAGCAGGAAAATGTTACCGAACAACTGAAAGCCGACAATGCTATGTTATGGGTGCAGAAAATGAATGAAATTCAGTCCAGAGTTAGAGAAATCATTTACAACGAGATTATCTACGCATAGTAAGAATTAGGGCGGTAAGCCAGTATTAGGCTTATCGCCCTTGTCTGCTCGTAAGCAAAATGAAGAGATACCGTCAATGGCAGTGCTTTGACTGTTCATCGTGACCATTGACGGTATCTCTTGTTTTGCTATTTAAAAATATTTTGAAATAGTTATTGACAAACCAACGCTAAATTGATATAATCTATTTAAAGATTGTTTGAAATAGATTGGAGCGTGGTGGATTGGCTATAAATGAAGTGTTAGCTGCTTTAGCAGACGATACTCGTCGAAAAATTCTGCTAAAGTTACAGGAAGGGAAAATAAGCTCAGGCGATTTAGCTATTGCATTGGATATGACACCACAGGCATTGTCATATCATTTATCAAAGCTAAAAAAGGCAGACTTGATTTACGAAACTCGATATAAAAATTTTATTTACTATGAATTAAATTTATCTATTCTTGATGAAACAATTATGTGGATAAGTAATTTGCGTGGAGGTCAACAATGAAAAAGAAAAAAGTCATTTTTTACAGTCTTATGTTTTTACCATTGGCAGTTGTTCTGATTGCCTTACAATTCTTGCCAGAGCAAATTCCAGCTCATTATGATATGAATAATCAAGTAACACGTTGGGGTAGCAAATACGAAACATTAATTTTCCCTGTTATTACAATTTTATTTGGCTATTTTATGCTTGGTATGGCTAAATTTTCTGCAAAACAAGAAGAAAATGGAAGCAATAACGAAAATGTATGTATTGTGGCAGGAATTGTATCTCTTGCACTTTTTAACGCTATGACAGGCTATTTTTTGTATGCTGATTTCAATTCGATTGAAAATCTGTCTTCAATTGCACTTGATATTAACCAACTTTTATTTGGACTGCTTGGAGTTGCAATGATTATATTAGGTAACATTATGCCAAAACTACGAATGAACTCAGTTGTAGGATTGAGAACAGTATGGAGTATGAAAAATGAAACAACGTGGAAAAAGAGCCAACGCTTTGGCGGTATTTCATTTATTGTAGGCGGGGTTATTATAATCATAGTATGCTTTTTAACGAAAGGCGTTTCTTGTTTCTGGTGGACAATGGGCATCGTAGCAATTCATTTGATTATTGACACCTACTATACCTACACATTATCCAAAAAATATTGATATAGTAATACGTGTTTATTGAAAACTTTTATATGTATTTATCAAACACCCTGCAAGATGTAAAAATCTTGCAGGGTGTTCTACTGTCAAAATATATGTAAGACCGCAAGGCAGGTCGCCCTGCGGTGATGTTTCCTATGTTGTGATTATCTGTCCCTGTCTTGGGATTTCTTTCTCTGCTTCGGCTGAGAGTTCTGTTTCCCCTCTTCCTGAAGCTGTCTGAGCCTGTTTCGCACACTTTGTCTTTCGGGCGGTCTGTTCTGTTTCTCGGCAGGTTTCTGTCCGTTCTTAACTGCCTGCTCCCATTCTGCAAGGTCTTGGTTATACTGTGTCACAATAGCCTCTGCTTTGCGGTAAGTTTTCATAAATGCCTGTACATCAGGATAACCGTCATCGGTCAGAATATCGGGGAGTTTATCCAGTTTTTCATCAAGTTCGGCTTCGATCTGCTGTATCTGTTTTTCCAGAGCTTTTCGTTCCTTACCCTTGAAAATACCCGTTGTTTCCGCAAGCTGCTGTCGCAGATTCGGGAGTGTGACCTCCTGTATCTTCTTGATTGCTTTCGCCTGTTTCTGTACCTTTAGCATAAGGGTCTGCATTGTGCGGAACTCGTCCATATCCATATTGAGGACTGGCTTGGGTGGCATATCCTTTTCACGGATGATGGCTTGCAGAAATTCCTTTGCCTTGCCTACGATACCTCGGAACAGGTTTGGAAGCCAACCGTTTTCACGGATGGACTGACCGACTTTGTCGTGGATTTCGGTCTGCTTGATTTCCAGTATCTTTGCTTCTTCAATGCCCGATACAAGAGCCAAATCCGCTGTCCTGTTCCATTCCTGCCTTGCGGCGTTGTCCGCTTCAATTTCGGCAGCCTTGGGGTTGTTCTTGCCTATCTTTTTTGTTGGGAGATACACGCTGTTCTTATCAAACACTTTCAGCCGCTGTTCAGGATCTGAAATGTGGGAATTGATAAGCTCCGTGTAAACCTCTTTTGCTTCTGCTATGAACGCTTCTGTTTTGAAACGCTCGTCTTTGGTTGTGAATAAGTGGCTTTCGTAAACTTCCCCCTTTTTGATAACGGTACAGCCTTTTCGGACTTGACCGTTCTCGTCTGTGATTTCTTTCTTGGTTCGTACCCTTTTTCCTGTTTCGTCATAAAATACGCTTCTGGTGGCAATCTTGATGTCCGGTTCGGGAAGCAGTTTCCTTTCGCTGAATATGAGGTGGATGTGGTAGTTGGTCTTGCGTTTGTTGTGGTGCAGAGCCGATACACATTCCACTCCGTACTGCTGTCGGAATTTATTCGTAAATTCTTCAAGCACTTGCTGTGGGTCAAAGGTGGTGTAAATCTCCGGCAGAGCAATGATTAGCTCCCTTGCCTCGATACACTTCCCTGTTGTTCCGCTTCGCTGGAACTCCTGCTGACTTTCCCTGGCAAGATTCTTCCAAAAGGTATTGTCGGCGGTACGATAGGTGGCGTAAAGGTTTTCCTGTTTGGCGTGGCTCGTGATATATGAGATTCTTCCCTTAACATTGGGCAGCTTCGACATCTGAATAAACGAATGTCTTGCCAACCTTTGCTCCTTTCTTCGCTGATAATACCGTACTCATCACGCAACCGACTTGTCGGGTGCGGCTGTCACAGTTATCGGTGATTGGTGGGACAGCAATGGAAATTGCACCGCAATTTCCTCTGTATCATAACTGAGGTGGTGGTGTCCGAAGTTGTGATACAGGCTCCCCGCAGGGGCGAAATACCCAGAGTACAAATCGCAGATTTGTGCGAGGGGTGTATTTCGCTCTCAAACGCCGAGGGCTTTGGAGAACGGTTATTCCACTTTTCGTACATCGCTTGGATTGAGGAGATTCCTGCCCTGATTGACCGTCATAAAACGCTCCAACGTATCCCTGCGGATAATCGTCTTTCGTCCGACTTTCAGAACAGGCAGTTTGCCCCAGTCCACCAGTTTTCGCATTGTGTTCCTACCGATACCCGTACATTCTGCTGCTTCTTCGATAGTTAAACCCATTTTAATTGCTGTCATTACACATCTCTCCTTTCAGAATACTCATTTTGCAACCTTGCAATTATCATTATACTTATTTTGCCATCTCTTGTCAACTCATTTTACAACCTGTTAAAGATATTTTTTAACTTTTATCAGAAATATAGTTGCAAAATAGGTTTTAATGTGCTATACTTGTATTCGTCAGGAGGTGAAAACCTTGAAAAAAGAAATTACATTCACCGCAAAACAGGTCGGTGAACGAGTAAAAGAACGTCGAACAGAATTGAATCTCACAATGCCGGAGCTTGGCAAACGTATCGGAGTGAACAAGTCAACGATACAGAGATACGAAGCAGATGGCGTAGACCCAAAGAGAACAATGATTATCAATGGACTGGCAGAAGCGCTGCTTACCACTCCTGAATGGCTCACAGGTCTTTCAGAGGATAAGGAATATGACAGCAAGACGCTCTGTGAAAAAGACTTGGAAGAACATATCAGAAAGTACATTGATACCGTGTCTACGGTTGTGAATGGAGAACCACACCAACAGCTCCTTACCACATTCCTTGGAAAGATGATTGATTTGTATTCCGTTCTCTGCCACCACTTCTCCGATGCTATGACAGAGGTTGACCGTGTTGCAGAAGATGAAGGACTGAAACAGTCTCTCCGCAGATATGCGATTGAATCGGGAGCGATTACAGAGCGAGTTTACCATAAAGAAATGGAAGCACCGATTGAGGATATGAAACGATTCTTAGACGGAATTTTACATATCTACGATGAAGGACGCACCGCTGTAAAGATGGGTGACCTTTTCGGGATAGTAGCGGAAGCCGAAGCAAGGCTTGCCGAAAAAGAATAATTCCGTGGCTCTTTGACAATGAAAAAAGCCGATTAAACAATCGGCGGATGTGACACTATTTACTTTACGCACACCATACGTCACAGTTCCGATTGCCACGGATAGAAAGGAGACTATTTATCAATGGCAAAAGGATCTGTAAGAAAAAAGGGCAAAAAATGGTACTACCGCTTCTATGTAGAAGATGAAAGCGGAAAGATGGTACAGCGTGAGTTTGCAGGCACAGAAAGTAAATCCGAGACGGAAGCATTGCTCCGAAAAGCAATGGAGGACTACGAAGCGAAGAAGTTTGTGGCAAAGCCTGAGAACACCACTGTGGGTATGCTGCTTGATATGTGGGTGGAAGAAGAACTGAAACCCGGCAATCTGAGCAACGGTACAGTAATGGCGTATATGGGAACAGTGAGCAGGATAAAGAAATATCCTATCGGAGACAGAAAGCTGAAAACGGTCACTGCGGAACATTTACAGGCATTTATGGACGTCCTTACTTTCGGAGGACAAAACCCTGACGGAACGACAGCAAAGGCACTCAGCAAAGGGTACCTGAGACTGTTCTCAGCAGTATTGCAGGGAGCGTTCCGATTTGCGGTATTCCCGAAGAAACTGATTTCCTTTAATCCTATGCAGTATGTGGTATGGAGAGGAAAGAAAGAGGAATACGAACTGTTTGCAGACGAGAACGGCGAAGTTGACAATGCTCCTACCATTGACCATCAGCAGTTTCTGATGTTGGAGGACTTTCTGAAAAAGAAAGACAATCCTGCGTTGCTCCCGATGCAGATAGCCTATTACACAGGACTTCGTATCGGAGAAGCGTGTGCATTGACTTGGCAGGACATCAACCTTGACGGACAGTACCTTACAGTACGACGCAGTATGCGATACAACGGGCAAAGGCACAAGACAGAGATAGGTGCTACCAAACGCAAGAAAGTCCGTACCGTGGACTTCTGCGACACTCTGGCAGATATTCTCAGAAAGGCAAAGACGGAACAGCACAAGAACCGCTTCAAGTATGGAGACCTCTATCACCTCAACTACTACAAAGAGGTCAAAGAGAAAGATCGTACTTACTATGAAGTCTACAGCCTGCCGAGAACGGATGAAGTTCCAGACGGGTACAAAGAAATATCATTTGTCTGCCTGAGACCTGACGGAGCATACGAGTCACCGAGTACAGTTGGTGTTATGACAAGGTCGGCAAAAAAGAAACTGGAAGGATTTGAGGATTTCCATTTTCATATGCTGAGACACACATTCACAAGCAATCTGCTCTCCAACGGTGCAGCACCAAAGGATGTGCAGGAACTGCTCGGACACTCTGATGTAAGTACCACAATGAACATCTACGCTCACTCTAAGAGGGAAGCGAAACGAACTTCCGCAAGACTGCTTGATAAGGTGGTCGGGGAAGCCTAAACAAAAAGTTTCCCTTGTTTCAGCTCATAAGGGCAAAAACAAGGGAAAATGCATAAGGTAAGAACATTAAAATGCCGATTTTCCTTGAAAATACAAGGGTTTCGGAGGATTAAATAGATAAACTGGAATTTACCGTTTGCAATATTTGTCCCATTCTTCCATAAGAAAGTCAAAGATATCATTCAATCTCTCGATTATATTTTCATTTACTGGAATTGTTTTATCAAGAAATTGCATACCTATTTCCCCCATGAAATCCACACAATAAATCAAGCAGTAGAATATAAACGCTTTGTACTCTATCGTGTTTGGACGAATCTCGTCTAATAGATAATCAATATATTTAGTATCCAAATCCATATTGAGTAATGAAACCCTCGTCAATGCAACAAAGGTAAGCATATCACCAAATCCTATCCAATCAATATCTATTATCCCAGATACATTACCCTCATAAATCAATAAGTTTTTTGTACTGATATCATCCAAAGTAAGCGCTTAATTTTCAGGTGTCGCTAGAAAAATATCCGACTACTTTTCTGCAGTCGGAGTACCTTGACAATTCACATATGATTGATTATTCGTCGGAGCTTTCTACCCGGCGCCTGAGTTCTGCTTTGACATCTTCGTTCCATGGTGCCAGCTGATCCAGTTCTTCGTCACTCATACTATCATTAGGCTGTTTCTCTAACAGGTAGGTCAGATAGTGATAGACATTTACTCCATTTACCTTCGCCATTTCTACCATGGTATATACAATGGCACTGGCCTGTGCACCGTTCGGAGTATCACAGAACAGCCAGTTTTTACGGCCTACCGTGAATGGGCGGATCGCATTCTCGCTGAGATTATTAGAAAAGCTGCATCTGCCATCTTCCAGATAGGTCATAAGATAGGTCCGGCGGTTCTGGATATAGGTGACTGCCTTATCCATCCGGGATCCCCGGATAGGTTTCTGCAAGTCAAGCCACGACAAAAAGCCCTCAATGACAGGCACTTCTTTTTCAAGGCGTGCTTTTTTGAGAGAATCGAAGGTTGTGCTTTTGGCTTTGATCGTTTCTTCCAAACGGAAGAGACGGTCTATATACAGGATACCCTGCACAGCCGGCTGGCTATAATCCAGGTTTTTGCCTTTCGGGACTGCATCCACCAGGTACCTGCGTATATGTGCCCAGCAGGCTGTACGCTTTGCATCCGGCACTTTGTTGTACCCGCTGTACCCATCGCACATCAGGTAGCCTTTGAATCCCTGAAGGAATTCAACCGCATTGTCTCCGGCACGGGTTTCCGAGTATTTATAAAGGATGATCGGTACTCCTCCATCTTCCCCGCTGCGGAAAAGCCACATGTAGGATTTTGACTGGGCCCGGCGTCCTGGTTCATGCAGTACCTGCAGGGGTGTTTCGTCTGCCATTGCGAATTCCCGCTCCAGCAATTTCCGGTGGAAGTATTCATACATCGGACGGAAAAATGCATCTGAATTGAGGATGACCCAGTTTGCCATGGTCGCCCTTGTGATGGACGCACCATACTGCTTCCAGTCTTTTTCCTGACGGCAATAAGGCAGGCTGTTGCAGAACTTCTGGTACATCACCCATGCAACTGTTCCTGCCGAAGCCATCCCATAGAGCATATGCGGTTTTCCGTCTTTTCCTTTTTTGATAACAGGAAGATCACGTTTGCTGCATTCCGGGCATTTATAGCTGATGCTGTAGTATTCAATGACTTTCAGCTTTGCCGGTATAAAGACCAGTTCACGGCGCACGAACTCTTCACCGATCTTTTCCAATGGGGCATTACAGACCGGGCAGAACCTTTCCTCTTCCGGGATATCAAGATATTCCTTTTTTACGGGCAGGCCTTTAAAACGTTCTGCATTTGCTGCGCGGGCTTTTCTCTTTTTCCCGGAAAGCTGTGCTGCCATCTCTTCGGCTTCAGCGGCTGCAGGATCCTGTTCCATTTCCGCTTCATTGAAAAGGTTCAGCTGTCCCGGAAGATCAGTGGAGCGTTTTTCGCTGGAAGTGCCAAAAAGTTTTTTGCGGAGAAGTTCCACTTCTTCTTTCAGGTTGTCACGTTCCTGTATAAGGGCTTCTTCCCGTTTGTTTCCGGCATCGACAGTTGCCTGAAGAGTTTTTATTGAATTTTTCAGGTCCATGATCACGTCTTTCAGCTCTCGCAGCTGGATATCTTTGGAACTGTCTGCCACTGTTTTTTCCTCCTGTTTTTGGTATCTTTATTATATCAGAAAACAGACTGGACTGCCAGTACAACGGGAAAACAGTGTGCCCTGAAAATGCCGAAAATACAGAAAAAACGGGTTGTTTTATGTGCAGTTTTACTGCCTTGCACAGGATGTTCTGATCGCTTTTGGCTGCTCAATATCGATGCCTGACATCAGCCAGTCGAATTCCCTCCATGTGAGGTTCCGGACTTCTGACTTATCTCTCGGCCACCGGTAAGACCCCTGGGCTGTCAGCCGTTTATAGATCATAACGATCCCATCCGGTTCTTTTAAGATGGCTTTTATCCTGTCACATTTCCGTCCACAGAAAAGATAGAGTGCATGGTCGATCTCCATGGAAAACTGATCCTGGATGATCGCACATAAGCCATCAATAGATTTACGCATGTCTGTTCTTCCACAGACGATATAAATGGCATCGACATTTGAAATATCCGCTAACATAATGGCTCCTTCAGCGCGTCCATCAGGATCTTCAGGAGCGAAGGATGGACAGTATTATTCATCCGGATTATCAGCCCTCTGGCTTCGATCTCAATCGTATGTGGATTATCAAGGTACATAGAACGGTTATCTTTATCTGAAACCAGTTCTGCCGGAGAAGTTTCCGGTTCTATAGCGATCTGAACCACATCCTGTTTGTGGGATGTAAGATCAAGGGTACTGGCTTTGCCAGCTGGTTCTGGGATCTGACAGGCCTTTTTACGCAGACGTGTGACCGCATTATAAAGACAGCTGGGAGAGATCCCGTGTTCATTACACCATGCGGCATCAGTAAGCCCGCTCTGTCTGCACTGGATCACCAGTTCCATCCATTCATCCAGGGAACGCCCTGGGGCACGTTTACTGCTCATAATGAAACCTCCAAATATAGTAACTGTCCACTTCCTATCTGCGAAGTGGAGTAAAAAACTATTTACTATCAATCATTATGAACTGCAAAATGGCAAATGTATAGTTACCCAAGAATTAAGCGCTTACGAATTAAGCGCTTACCTGCCCGGGTTGTCTGATGAAGTTTTGGCTTTATCTTGTAGTTTGCGAATATCCGTATAAATAGAAAAAGCCCTTTGAGAAAAGGATTTCTCCTCTCTCAAAGGGCAAGTTGGCAAACAGAAATTTTCCTGTTATACAAACTGGAAGTTGAAAGTTCCTATAATTTACAAATCATAATATATTCTTCATCATTTTCATCAACGATTTCAAATCCTACCTTCCTATACATACGGACAGCATAATTCATCTTCTGAACAGCTAATGATGCTTGTTTATATCCTTCTAGTTTTAATTTCATTAGCATCTGTTTCATTAATTCTGTTCCGATACCATAGTTTCTATACTCTTTAAGAAGTGAAATTGCAAAAGACGGTGTTTCATTATCTATATGCCCGTAATCATTCATAATCCGAACCCATACAGCACCAACAATCTCATCCGCAACTTGAGCAACCAAACATAAGTCTCCCTTGTTCTCACCAAAGTCTTTTACATATACCTGCAAATCTGGTTTGTTAATGATATCTTTAGACGGTACAGGAACACCTTCAGGAATAAAAATCGCCTCGTACAAAAAAGTATCTAATATCTTATTTTCATCTCGTTTTAATTCTCTTATTGAATAATTCATATAAACCTCCGATTTATTTTTATTTATAAATCAGTTGTCATTCCACACATAATGATTCCTCCGCTAAATATCGATTTGTATTTCTGTTTGTTTTAAAAATGGGCAACTCCGATTGGAATTACCCACTCATTGCACTAATTATGCGATTTTTTCTTGCTTGCACCGATTTCTGCATCAATTGATGTAAGTTTGATGTAAATCGCTGTTTTTTTAGTTTTTTATCAAATGAAGTACGTCCCGTCTATTCGGTAAAACGGTACATCTTTACATCATCTTAATAGAGCTTGGCACCTGCCGGAATTCTGTCATCTACCATCAGAAGATGGAGCTTTTCTTCGCCTTCTTCTTCGTGGATAGCACTGAGGAGCATGCCGCAGGAATCGATGCCCATCATCTTGCGAGGGGGCAAATTCGTGATGGCGATGCAGGTCTTGCCGATGAGTTGTTCCGGCTCATAATAGGCGTGAATTCCGCTTAAAATGGTTCTGTCTGTGCCGGTTCCGTCGTCCAGCGTGAACTGCAGCAGCTTCTTGCTCTTCGGAACAGCAACGCAGTCCTTGACCTTTACTGCACGGAAATCTGACTTGCTGAATGTATCAAAATCAACAAATTCCTCAAATAAAGGCTCTACCTTTACCTTAGAAAAATCAATCTTTTCAGACTCAGTTTTTACATTTTTTTCAGGTGCTTCAGAAGCTGTATTATTTACATCATTTTTCTTATTTACACCATCTAAGGACTTCATTGTCGGGAACAGCAAAACATCGCGGATGGCCGGGGAGTCCGTCAGCAGCATCACAAGGCGGTCGATGCCGTAGCCGATGCCGCCCGTCGGGGGCATGCCGTACTCAAGCGCATTCAGGAAATCCTCGTCCGTGTGGTTCGCTTCCTCGTCGCCTGCAGCAAACGCCGCGTCCTGCGCCGCAAAACGCTCTCTCTGGTCGATCGGGTCGTTCAGTTCGGAGTACGCGTTGCACATTTCCCACGTGTTGATGAACAGCTCAAAGCGCTCCACCTTCGTCGGGTCGCTCGGCTTCTTCTTCGTCAGCGGAGAAATCGCCAGCGGGTGGTCCATGATGAACGTCGGCTGAATGAGCTCCTTCTCGCAGTATTCCTCAAAGAACAGGTTGATGATGTCGCCCTTCGTGTGGCGCTCCTCATATTCAATGTGGTGCTCTTTTGCAAGCGCCTTCGCTTCTTCGTCGGTCTTCACCTCGTCAAAGTCGATGCCCGCATACTTCTTGATGGCGTCGTTCATCGTCAAGCGCGCAAACGGCTTCGAGAGGTCGATTTCCACACCGTTATACGTGATAACCGCGCTGCCGCACACCTTCTCGGCAAGGTAACGGAACATGTTCTCCGTCAGCTCCATCATGCCGTAATAATCCGTGTAGGCCTGGTAAAGCTCCATCAGCGTGAACTCCGGGTTGTGGCGCGTATCGACGCCCTCGTTGCGGAACACACGGCCAATCTCGTAAACCTTTTCAAGGCCGCCTACGATGAGGCGCTTCAGGTAAAGCTCCAGGGAAATACGCAGCTTCACGTCTTCGTTCAGCGCGTTATAATGCGTCTCAAACGGGCGCGCCGCCGCACCGCCGGCATTCGAAACCAGCATCGGGGTCTCCACTTCCATAAATCCTCTGCCGTCGAGGAAATTGCGGATCTCCTTAATGATCTTCGAGCGCTTTACAAACGTGTCCTTCACTTCCGGGTTCACGATGAGATCGACGTATCTCTGGCGGTAGCGCATATCGGTGTTCGTCAGGCCGTGGAACTTCTCCGGCAGCACCTGCAGGCTCTTCGAGAGCAGCGTCACGGCAGAAGCGTGAATGGAAATCTCGCCGGTCTTTGTCTTGAACACCTCGCCGCGCACGCCGATGATGTCGCCGATGTCAAATTTCTTAAAATCCTTGTAGCTGTCTTCGCCCACGGCGTCACGCGCCACATAGCACTGGATGCCGCCCTTTAAGTCCTGCACATTGCAGAACGATGCCTTGCCCATGACGCGCTTGCTCATCATACGGCCGGCCACCACAACTTCTTTGCCCTCAAGCGCGTCAAAATCGTCTTTAATTTCCGCGCTGTGGTGCGTCACATCAAATTTCGTGATCTGGAACGGGTCTTTGCCGTCTTCTACAAGCTGAGCGAGCTTCTCTCTGCGCACGCGCAGCACTTCGGTCAGTTCCGCTTCCGTTTCCGGGGTCTTCTTTTCTGCCATTTTCTGCCTTCCTTTCCCCGCCGCACGGCGGTCACAAAAAAAGCGGGCGGATTTTCCATCCGCACCGCCTGATTCTCAATTAAGATACGGAGATGATCGTGTACTCCACGATGCCTGCGGGTGTCTCCACTTCAACGGTCTGTCCGACCTTCGCGCCGACAAGAGCTTTGCCCACGGCGGATTCATCGGAGATCTTGCCCTGGCGCGGGTTTGCTTCGTTAGAGCCCACAATGCTGAAGCTGCGCTCGGCTTCACTACCGTCTGCACGCTTCGTTTTTACAAATACGGAAGAACCGATGTGCACGGTATCCGCCGCAAGGTTTTCCTTCTCAATGACGCGTGCGTTGCTCACCATCACTTCAAGGTCGGCGATGCGCGCCTCAAGGATAGCCTGGTCGTTCTTTGCTTCGTCATATTCGCTGTTCTCGGAAAGGTCGCCGAAAGAAAGCGCTTCTTTAATTTTTTCCGCAACTTCTTTTCTGCGGTTGACCTTCAAGTCCTCCAGCTCAGCCTGCAATGCCGCAAGGCCTTCCTCTGTAACATAATATGCCTTTTCTGCCATAGTAAATAAACCACCTTTATTTGTAATTCCGAAAAACGGGTAAATGCGTACACTAATGTTCTTTATTATAGCGATTTTAGTACCAAATGTCAATGTTTTTTAAGGCGGAAAAGTGTACAGAATAAGCCGTTTTTCCGCCCCATCTTTGCTCATTTCCCCCATTCCCGCCCTACGCCGCACAAAGCCCCGCTTCTTTCATAAAATGCCTTTTCCGTTATGCGATAGATTTCCCTTGTGTTTTATACGGGATATGGTAGAATGAAAGCGTAAAATTAAATTTTCAAACGCACAACATGTACAAAGCACAGTTACAAGGAGGCTCATCTTGAAAAAGTATCGGGCATCGGTTTTGATGTTTCTGCTTTTTGAAGGCGTAGCGGTTACGCTGTGGCTCACAAAAAGCAACCTGTTTTATTTATTCAATTTCAGCTACGTAGGTTCTTGCCTTTCGGTCGGCTTAGCGCTTTTCACCGCGGGAAAACGCTATGCGCGGCAGTTTGTGCAGCTTGCAGTCGGTCTTTACATGCTCGTGTATCTGGGGCTGATGTCGCAGGAGAACATGCAGATTGAGGGCTTTTGGTACTATCTGTTTTCCGGCGTGTTCGAGGCGGCGACGATTCACTACGCCGTCGCAAAAATTTTCGGCCCGCTGCTTTTCGGCCGCGGCTGGTGCGGTTATGCCTGCTGGACAGCCATGGTCTTAGACTTGCTCCCGTTCAAAGTGCCGCAAAAGCCCCGCAAAGAAAAGCTGGGCACGCTGCGCTATGTGATGTTCGCGCTCTCGTTCGCGCTCGTCTCCGCCCTGTTCCTGATGAAATTCTCGAACCTCGAGCGCATCATGTTCTGGCTGTTCCTCATCGGCAACATTCTTTACTATGCCGGCGGCATCGCGCTCGCGTTTATTTTTAAGGATAACCGCGCGTTCTGCAAATATCTTTGCCCGATCACGGTCTTCTTAAAGCCGATGAGCTATTTTTCACTCCTGCGCGTACATTGCGATGAAAGTAAATGTGTCCAATGCGGCAAATGCCTGAAGGTCTGCCCGATGAACGTCGAGGTCAACAAAGAAAGCCGAAAGCGCAAAAACGCCACGGAGTGCATCCTGTGCTATGCATGCACCAAGGTCTGTCCCAAAAAAGCGCTGCATTAAAACGCATTAAAACCCTGTATATAAAAAAAGCTACGGTACCCGCGAGCACCGTAGTTTTTTATTTTATGTTTTCTTTCACCGGAATCAGCAAATCGATTTGCTGATTCTCCCGCTTTCCTGACTGTGCAAAATTCAAGCACGGAGATTTTCAGTTTTATCCAAACGCCGTGCGCAAAAGGGTCGTATCGGACATTGTCCGCACAATGGCTCCGTCGGCCGGCAGATATTTCGGCCTAAGGCCCAGAACGGCGAAGTTAAATAACCCGGAAACTTAGGGTTCAGCCGCCGCGCCGCTTCCGTTACGTCTTTCAATGTATCTTTTTCGCAGAACCCGGCGCGCAGAAAAATACGACGAATATGCACATCATACGCAATATCTATATTTTCTTTATCTGATATTTCGACACCCAAATCGCGCCAAAGCAGCAAACAAGCAAGTGAAGCCTTTTTGTGGCTGATTCCAGAGAACGCCTCCAACCGCTCTACGATCTCCATGGCAGTCACATTGCCCCAGATATTCTCGGCGCAGCCGTCGTATTCCGATGTAAGTCTTTCGGCTGCCGACCACAAATACCGCCCCATATTGCCAGGATAGCGATGCAATGCCGGCTTTGTGCGTAGCAGTGTGCCTATTTCTTCCGACGAGCTTTCTTTGGCAATCTTCTGCATGGAAAAATGCCCTAACCGCTGCGCCAATTTATACGGCAGTGACCATGCGGTCTCCACCTTCACCGACTGATCTGCGATAAGCCCGAACAAAAATGCGTTGCTGTCACGCATCACGAAATCGCGCTCTGCATCTGTCAAAAGTCCGCCGTTAAATATGTTTTCTGCCGTTCCGAATGTCATTTCATAATTCTGCAAAGCGTTTAAAATATCCTTATTTTCCACTGTGCACCTCTAAAATCAAGCTTTTCAATACAACTGAATTTCTTAATTTCATTATAGCATAGCTTTTCAGTATCGCAATACAGAATTTCTCGTCCCTGCTTGAGGTGGCGAGATTGGGCTCACTTTTCATCTTTCGTCCTCCTCTCGGGCTAAGCCCAGTTTATCACTTTACGCCGCATCAAAGTCAATAGAAAACATTGCGATTTTTCAAAATCTGTGCTATACTTTTTTCGTATTGTATTGTATCTCCTACGGAGAATAATAACAAGAAAGGAAAATTGAATATGAACAAGAAATTTAACGCAAAGCAGCTCACTCTGCTCGGCCTGATGACGGCGCTTTTGCTGCTGATGTCCTTTACGCCGCTCGGCTATCTGAACATCGGGCCGCTCGCCATCACGTTCAACGTTATCCCGGTCGCCGTGTCCGCACTGGCCCTCGGACCTGTAGGTGGTCTCATCGCAGGATCCGTCTTCGGCCTCACAAGCTTTCTGCAGGCGATCGGTGTCGGCGGCGTGAGCATGCTCGGGTCCACGCTTTTTAGCATCAACCCGTTTTTCTCCATTTTGCTGTGCTTTGTCCCGCGTATGCTGGACGGCTTTTTGCTCGGCTACATCTTCCGCAGCGTCAGTAAGCTGAACCGCGTCGCCGCGTGCTTCGTCACGGGCTTCGCCGCTGCGTTCTTAAATACGCTTTTCTTCATGTCCGCACTCATCCTGCTTTTCGGGCAAACCGAGTACATGCAGGGCTTGATCAACGGCCAAAACATTCTGCTGTTTGTCTGCGCGTTCGTCGGCGTCAATGCCGTGTTCGAGATGCTCTCGTCCACCGTCATCACCGGCGCCGTCGGCAGCGTCCTCTTAAAAGCCGGGTTTATTCAAACACCCGCTAAAAAAGCAGATTAAAAGGAGGTCCTCCCATGATCTTAGCCATCGATATCGGCAACACCAACATTGTCATCGGCTGCTGTGCCGATGGACAGGTCATTTTCCGCGAACGCGTCTCCACAAACCCCACCGCAACGGTGCTCGAATATGCTGCCATGCTCAAAATGGCGTTTGATATGAACCGCGCAGACATCACCGCGGTTGACGGCGCGATTCTCTCGTCCGTCGTCCCGGCCGTCACGCTCACCATGCGCGACGCGGTGCACAAATACCTGCACCTCACGCCGCTCGTCGTCGGCCCCGGCATCAAAACCGGCCTGCGCATCCACATCGATAATCCCGCCCAGCTCGGCAGCGACCTCGTCGTGGACGCCGTCGCGGGCATCCATCACTATCCCCTCCCGCAGATCATCATCGATATGGGTACCGCCACCACCGTCTCCGTTCTGGATGCGGAGGGCGGATACCGCGGCGGCATGATTCTGCCGGGTGTGGCCGTCTCGCACGATGCCCTCGCAAGCCGCACCGCGCAGCTGCCGAAGGTCGCGTTCGAGCTGCCGAAGCACACCATCGGCACAAATTCCGTAGATTGCCTCAAAAGCGGCCTGCTCTACGGCAACGCCGGCGCACTGGACGGTCTCATCGACCGCATCAACGCGGAACTAAACACTCCCTGCACGGTCGTCGCAACCGGCGGACTCTCCTCCGTCATCGCGCCCCTTTGCCGCAACAAGATCATCTTAGATGACGACCTGCTCCTCAAAGGGCTCTCCATCCTCTTTGAAAAAAACAAACCGAAAAACTGAAGACGCCCCGGCGCTTCAAGTCAATACAATACACACAAAAAGCACGCAGATTTCCATGCTCTGCGTGCTTTCTTTATGTCCGTTTATACGCCGAACCCCCGTCTTTCCGCCTCTTTCAAAAGCGCCGGCGTAATTTCCGGGTACGTCTGGTTTTCCGGCAGAGCGTCGCATAATACAATTTTCTCCATCTCGCTGTGTATCTCCCCAAACGATGCGATTTCCGCATAAAACAGCCCGCCGAACGATTCTTCACCCGTCTCGTTCACGCGCGTTTTGCCCGTCACGGAGTACACGCAGATCGGACGAATCTCAAATTTCACCGCACCCGTTTCTTCCATAAGCTCGCGCTCCGCCGTCTCTGCAATCGCCTCCCCCGTCTCTCTGTGCCCGCCCGGAAACTCCAGCGTCTCGCGCTCCTTGTGCTTACAAAACACCCATTTTCCGTCATGCTTCGCAATAACAACCGCAAAACGCAGCAGCTCGTCTTTCACATCTTCGTAAAACTTAACCGCCAACATAAAATGCCCCCGAATTTTCACGCTCTCTCGTCAATCGTTGTCAAAAATTTTGCTCAAGCAACCTCACTTCTTCCTCCGCTCCGCCTTCCACGCTTCAATCTGCCGCAGTCGCTCTTTCACCCTTGCTTCGCTGCCCTGTTCCGTCGGTCTGTAATACTTCTTCCCGGCAAGCGAATCCGGCAAGCACTGCATCGCGGTCAGCTTTTCCGCCGTATCGTGCGCATATTCGTACCCCTCGCCGTAGTGCAGCTCCTTCATAAGCTTTGTTGGCGCGTTGCGGATGACGAGCGGCACCGGCTCGGAGAGCATTTTCTGTGCATCTTTTTTCGCGCTCTCATACGCCACATACAGCGCGTTTGATTTCGGCGCCATCGACAAATACACCACGGCGTGCGTCAAATTCACCGAGCACTCCGGCATACCGATAAAATGGCTCGCCTGATACGCCGCCACGGCGATCTCCAGTGCGCGGCTGTCCGCCATGCCCACGTCCTCGCTCGCAAACCGAATGAGCCGCCGCGCCACATACAGCGGGTCTTCGCCCGCCTCCAGCATACGCGAAAGCCAGTAGACCGCCGCGTCCGGGTCGCTGTTGCGCATCGATTTGTGCAGCGCCGAGATGATGTTGTAGTGCTCCTCGCCGGTTTTGTCGTACAAAAGCGACTTGCGGCTGATGCACTGCTCCAGCGTCTCCATCGTCACGGTCGTCTTGTCGCCCTCTCGGTGCCCGTTCAAAACGACCATCTCCAGCGTTCCCAGCGCCGTTCGCGCGTCACCGTTTGCAAACGCTGCAAGCATTTTCAACATCTCATCGGTGATTTCCACCGTCTGGTTACCGAAGCCGCGCGGGTCTTTGATTGCGCGCTTCATCAGCTCCACAAGCTCATCCTCGGAAAGTGCCTGCAAAACGAACACCTTGCAGCGCGACAAAAGTGCGGCGTTCACCTCAAACGAGGGGTTCTCTGTCGTCGCGCCGATGAGCACGATGCTGCCCTTTTCCACAAACGGCAAAAACGCGTCCTGCTGCGCCTTATTAAAGCGGTGGATTTCGTCGATAAACAGCAGCGTGCGCTCACCCATACGGTGGTTCTGCTCCGCCTCGCTCATCACGCCGCGAATTTCCTTAATGCCGCTCGTCACGGCGCTGAAATTGATGAAATTCGCCTTCGTCCGCGCCGCAATAATCTGCGCCAGCGTCGTTTTACCCACGCCCGGCGGCCCCCAGAAAATCATGGAAGACACGCGGTCTTCTTCAATCAGCTGTCGCAGCACCTTGCCCTTGCCGAGCAAATGGCGCTGCCCCGCAAATTCCTCCAGCGTCCGCGGCCGCATCCGCGTCGCAAGCGGCATGTCCTGCCCCGCCCGGTTTCCAAATAAGCTCTGCTGTTCCATTTCGCGTCTCCTTCCGTCTGCAAAACCTGCATAAGCCCTGACTTTTTATCACGCAAACCTGCGCAAATTCCATTCAATCCGCCTTCCGCAAAAACAGCTTCTCCGAAAGTGCCCCACTTTCACGCACAGTCCACGGTTTTTATCGCGTCAACGTCCCGTCCGGCCGTATATTCACCATGCTTTTTAAGTAATCGATCCATGCAGATAAGCTTTCCCTGTCAAATTCCCGCAGGACTTTCGCCTTTAACTGCCCGGCAATGCCGTGCTCATCCAGTACGATTTTCCCGTCCCAAACCTGCACAAACTCCTCCGGGTCATAATCCGCTGAAAACGTTTCCGCCGGATATACGAACACGTCCAGCACCACGCCGTCCACAATGGACGAATCGTGTGCTTTTTCTTTCCCCGCGATGATAAGCGCGTCAAAATCGCAGGAAAGCGTCGTATTCTTCATGTATAAGGTTCAAAACACCCGCATTCTGTCTTACTTTTCCACCGTTTTTGCCATCATGGTCAAAAGTCTGCGCACGGCGCGCTGCCAGCGTTTGGTGATGCCCTTGCCGTGCCCGCCTTGATTCCACTCGAAGAATACCTTGCAGCCGTGATTGCTTAAAATCTCCTTCGCCTTTTCCGTGCAGTCGCCCACCGTCCGCATGACGGGCGGGCCGCCGAGCGGTTCGCGGTCGCCGAGGGATAAGTATATTGCGGTGTCCTTTTTAGGCGGATAATTCTCTAAATATTTCAAAAACTGCGGGTACCACAAAGAGCCGGAAAGGCTTGCACCTGCACCGAATTTTCCCGTTTTCGTCAGCGCCCAAAGCGCAAATAATCCGCCAAGCGAGTACCCAAGCAGCGCACAGTTTTCGGGTTCCGTCGGCGCGCCGAAACGCTCCTCTAAATACGGCAGCGCCGTGTCTGTCAGGAATTTTAAGTAGTTTTCCCCGCCGCCCGAAAACGGCTCACCGGGCCAAATGGGCTCCGCTTCCCACGGGGTGAAATCCCGGCCTCCGTCGATTTCCGTAGAAAAAAATAATACCTCCGGCGCATCTTCGGCGAGTAGCATCATCAGCTTTTCCATCTCCCACCCGCACAGTACATAGAGCCGCTTGGGCTTTCCCTCCGGCAAAAGGCAGGTGCAGCGACGGCCATCGAGCGTGAATACAATCGGATTTTTGGGCATAGTATCCCCCTTAAAAAACGGAGGCCTGTTCGTTCACTGCACGCAAAACGCGGTTTTGTGCACGCTCACGCACACCGTTTTAATCGAACTATTGTTTCTTTTAATCAGTATAACACACTTTTTCGCAAAAAGCAAGGACATGAGAGGCCATCACAGGACATCTTTTTGCACAAAAATCCCGGCCGAAATTTTACGACCGGGATGTTGCTTAAAGCTTCAATTTCAGTTTACTTGCACAACTCATCTGCGAGGGCGTCAATCTGGGCGCGGGAGGCATCGTTCAAGGCGCACTTTACGGTGACGGTGGTATCCGTGTAGGTGAGGTTCTTGCTCGTTTCCAGCATCTTTTTCATAACCTTTGCCGCCATGGGCGCCCACGCGCCGTTTTCAATCATGCCGACGGTGCGGCCCTGATAATTGCGGGCGGTGAGATGGTCGATAAAGCTCTGCATATGCGGGAAAATCGTCGCATTATAGGTCGTTGTGGCGAGCACGAGCTTGCTGTAACGGAACGCATCGGCAACGGCCTCCGCCATATCGCAACGGGCAAGGTCTGCGACAACGACGTTCGGGCAGCCGCGCTGATTCAGCTTTTCGGCAAGTTCCTCCACAGCTTCTTTCGTATGGCCGTAGATGGAGGTGTAGGCGATGACAACGCCCTCGTCCTCGACCGCGTAGGACGACCATGTGTTGTATTTATCAAGATAATAGCCGAGGTTTTCGTTTAAAACCGGGCCGTGCAGCGGGCAAATGATGGCGATGTCGAGCGCGGCGGCTTTTTTAAGGAGCGACTGCACCTGTGCGCCGTACTTGCCGACGATGCCGATGTAGTAACGGCGGGCTTCGTCTGCCCAATCTTCCTCCACGTCAAGCGCACCGAACTTGCCGAAGCCGTCTGCGGAAAAGAGGACTTTATCTGTACTGTCGTATGTGACGATAACCTCCGGCCAGTGCACCATGGGCGCAGTGACAAACGTCAAAGTATGACGACCGAGCTTGAGCGTACTGCCCTCGCCGACGACAACCTTGCGCTCCGGGAAATCCGTGCCGAAGAACTGCTGCATCATGACGAACGCCTTGGCAGAGGAGACGATCTGCGCCTCCGGGTATGTCTCCATAAAGACGGCGATATTGGCGGAATGGTCCGGCTCCATGTGCTGCACAACGAGGTAATCCGGGCGACGGCCGTTAAGCTCCGTTTCGAGGTTTTGCAGCCATTCCACGCCGAAGTGGGCGTCTACCGTATCCATGACGGCAACTTTTTCATCGAGGATGACATAGGAATTATAGGACATGCCGTTTTCTACGGTGTACTGTCCCTCAAAAAGGTCTACGTCATGGTCGTTTACGCCGATATAGCGAATATCTTCTGTTACAAACATGTAAAAGCACTCCCTTATGTTCTGAATGTTCTGATTTCAGTATACCACAATTTTCGCACGATGCAAATGCTTTTTAAAGATAATGAAATTCCAGGCGCAGCGCAGACAGATTCGGTGTGAAGCTGCGCGACCTGTGCCGAAAGCTTGTGAGGAAGAATACCGGCACGTGTGATACGCAAAAACGGCGCTCCCGATTGGGAACGCCGTCTGTATGCTGTTTATAAAACCGATTAGTTGAGGATGGTCTTCTCGGTTTCTTTGTCGAAGAGGTGCATCTTGTTCATGTCGAGAGCGATCGTGATCTTGTCACCGGTCTTAGCGGTGGAAGTCGGCTCAACACGAGCGGTAAGAGCATTGCCTTCGCAGTTGAGATACAGATAGGTCTCTGCGCCCATCAGCTCGGTAACTTCAACGTCAGCCGTAGCTCTGGCCTCCGGATGCTTCTCGATGAACTCCGGCTCATCATGTACGTCTTCCGGACGGATGCCGAAGACGATCTCTTTGCCAACATAGTTAGCGATTTCAGCGTTAACCTTGTTTGCCGGAACCTTAATCTTAGCTGCGCCGAAGGTGACGTAGTAATCTGCGCCTTCCTTAACGAGGGTAGCATCGATAAAGTTCATCTGCGGGGAGCCCATGAAGCCTGCAACGAATTCGTTGACCGGCAGATCATACAGGTTCTGCGGGGTATCGACCTGCTGGATGAAGCCGTCCTTCATAACAACGATTCTATCACCCATGGTCATAGCCTCGGTCTGGTCATGTGTAACGTAAATAAAGGTGGTGCCGAGTCTCTTATGAAGCTTAGCGATTTCGGTTCTCATCTGTGCACGGAGCTTAGCGTCCAAGTTGGAGAGCGGCTCGTCGAGCAGGAAGACCTTCGGGTCACGGACGATAGCACGGCCGAGAGCAACACGCTGTCTCTGACCACCGGAAAGAGCCTTCGGCTTTCTGTCGAGCAGGTGGGAGATGTCGAGGATACGAGCAGCCTCTTCAACGCGGCGCTTGATCTCATCCTTCGGAGTCTTTCTGAGCTTCAGACCGAATGCCATGTTGTCATAAACGGTCATGTGCGGGTACAGAGCGTAGTTCTGGAACACCATTGCGATATCTCTGTCCTTAGGAGCAACATCGTTTGCGAGCTGGTCGCCGATGTAAAGCTCACCCTTGCTGATCTCTTCGAGACCTGCGATCATTCTAAGCGTGGTGGACTTACCGCAGCCGGAAGGACCAACGAGAATGATGAACTCCTTGTCTTCGATGTCCAAGCAGAAATCTGTAACAGCGGTAACGCCGCCGGAATAGATTTTATAGACATTTTTAAGTGTTACACTTGCCATAAGATTTTTCCTCCTGATGATAGGTTGTTATGCGTCAGAGCCTGGCAGCCATATGTGACGAACAACGTCTCTTTTCAATGTACTAAGTATAGCAGAAAATCGGGTCCCTGAACAGTCCTTATTTGCCCAAACTTTTTCCTTTGAGTTTAGTTAAAATAAATAAACGGCAAAAATTCTTGATGCTTTTTGTTCAGATTATTTGTGCAGGTTTTTCAAAAACCAACGCTGCGGCGCTCGGATCGAGAATTTTCGCTTCGCCGGGCGAAAGTGTGGGATCGAGCGTTAAAGCGCCGATGGATTCGCGGTGAAGGGCCGTGACGGTCTTGCCGCACGCTGAAAACATACGCTTGACCTGATGGAACTTCCCCTCCCGAATTTCCGTCCACGCGATGTGAGGATCGTCCTTACTGATTTCGAGCACGGCAGGGGCGAACTCGTTTTCGCCGCTTTTGATGCCGGCGGCAAAGCGCGCGATGTCGCTTTCTTCGGCAGGCAGGTCGAGCGTAGCGCGGTAACGCTTCCAGACGTGGCTTTTCGGCGCCAACATGCGGTGGGCGTACTCGCCGTCGTTCGTTAAAACGAGAAGGCCGGTGGTTTCCTTATCGAGACGGCCTGCAGGAAACAGATCACGGCGCTTAAGCTCCGGCGGCAGGAGGTCTAAGACGGTCTCTGCGCGGCTGTCACGCGTGGCGGTGAGCACGCCCGAGGGCTTATAGAGCATGATGTACACAAACGCGCTGTACCGCACGGGCTTTCCGTTGACGGTGATCTCGTCCTTTTCGGGGTTGATCTGGATATCGCTTTTGCGCACGGCTTGTCCGTTGACGGCGACGGCACCGCTGCGCACCAGCGTGCCGACCGCCTTGCGGCTGCCGATATTTTCGTTTGAAAGGAATTTATCGAGTCTCATGTTGTTTCACTTTCCGTTGGATTTTGTGTGGATTCGCCGGTGTTCGGCGCGGGCGAAGCGCTCTCTTTGATGACCGACTTCGGCATTTCATAGCGGGCGCTGTCTGCCGCAAAGCCGTGCATGAAGCCATCCTCTGCGCCGGACGCGACATCGCCGCCGATGATATTGCCCTCAAAGACGAGGAGCGTTGCGAAGACGCCATCGGGCGTATTCGGGTAGTTTGTGATGCGGTAGCGGTACTGCGTGCACTTTTCGCCGGCATAGGGCAAAAGGTCGAAACCCTGCGCCTGCTGCATCGTATTATACGCCGCATAGACATCGTTAAATTTTGCGGGAATGACGACCTCGCGCACATCCTGCGGCTCCGCTTCCGCCTCCCAGCCGAAGGACGTTAAAAACGCGAGGCGCTCCTCCCCCGTCATACCGGGGAATGTCTGCCGCTTTTCGCCGCGCGGGATGAGGAAAAACGCGCTGACGGCTATGGCGATGAGCACAAGCACCGCCAAAATTCGTTTTTTGTTCGCGCCGAGCGATACAATCATATTGCTGCCACCTTTCACCGCAGAAAACCGGGTAAGACTTTCTTTTCGGTCATAGGTATGCGGGGCGGCTGTGCTTTATGCTTCCTCGGCGGCGGCGAGAAAATGCACGCCGTACTGCTCGAAAAAGAGCGTGTAGCCGTTAAGATGCGGCATGCCGTTTTGAAAGGTGATCTCGTAGTTTTGGAACGATTCCGAAAGGCCGGTGCCGCGGCACTTGGAGATGCTCTCTTTGAGCGTCCAGTACGCCAGAAAGCGCGCGGCGGGATTGGGGCTGCTTTGTATATCCAGAAGCTCTGCGGGCGTACAGACGCGCTCTGCGGCACTCCCCCGCACGCGGCGGGGATATTCGGCATCAATGCCGACATTTTTCCGCGACACGGCGCAGCAGACGATGCCCTTAGTGTGGCTCAGGCTGATATGGGGCATGTTCTCCCCTTTTAAATACGGCTTGCCGAGCGGAGTTTTTTCCACAACAGGCGATGCGATGCCCCACTCGTCCTTTAAGACGCGATACAAAAGTGCGTAGGCACGGTCATGCAGCTCCTTTTGCGTGAGTGAGGGCGGAACGTTTTCCACATAGCGACGCATCAGTTTTCCTTCTTTTCATCCATCCACGCACGCAAACGGCGCAGCGCTTCGTCTGCGCGGTCGTTTTTCATGGTCGGGAAGGCGCGCAGCAAACGGCGCTGGGTGTGACGCTGGAGCTTGGAGGTAACGCTGTTCCACTGGGCACGGAGGTCTTCGGCAGACTTCTGTGCTTTCACACGGCGGTCTTCCAGCGACGCACGGTATTCTTCGTACTTCTCCGAAAGCTGAGCGCGCTGTGCCTGAAGCTTCTCTTCGAGGACAGGGCGGGCTTTTTCGTTGAACTCCTGCTTCTGCTCGGTGATCTTCTCGTCTGCAAGGAGCGTCAGACGACCGAGGCCGTTCGAGATGGCGTCGCTCTCTTTGCGCAGACGCGCGGACATATCGTTGATGACGGTGAGCTTTTCGTTGAGCTTGCGGATGGTAAGCACGGTGACGATGGTATCCGTGATAAACAGCGCGATGAAAATACCGACCAGAATTGCGCCGAGCGTGAAGGGAATCCAGTGCACGAGCGACGCGATAGCCGTATGAACAATGCGAATGACGACGACACACAGACCCCAGAGGATGCTGAATTTTAAGCAAATATAGCCGCCGAGGTTGAAGGGCTGGTCGGAATAGTCCCACCATGTGGTGTGGAAGAATTTTTTGAGCGCCCAACCGCCGACAAGCTCGATGGCGCTGGTGAGCAGTGCGCCGCCGATAAACAGCAAGGGGATGTTATCCGAAAACGGCAGCAAAACGAGCAACACGAGCGACATGCCAAAGCCGTAGATGGGGCACACGGGGCCGTTTAAAAAGCCGCGGTTGACGAACTTGCCGGTGGTGACGGTGGCAAAAATGACCTCCGAGCACCAGCCTAAAAACGAATAAATGGTAAAATACCAGAGCAGTTCATAAATAGTCATGGTCTCTCCCTTATTATGGATAGATTTTGAGCGAAAAGGGGCATACTGCACCGTGCCGTGCGGTATGCCCCGGTTGTTCGGTTTTACGGCGTTCTACGCAAATCAAACGCAGATGTTTTCGCCGACAAGGCCGACATACTGACCCTCTTCTGCCGCTTCCGGGTGCATAAGCAGCCACTTGTTGCGGGCGAAAAGCATTTTGTCTTCCTCGGTCTTCGGCGCGCGCTTTTCAATGTCGGTGTTCGTGCCCTTCGGCAGCGCGACGACGCACTTGAAGCCGCCGTCGTTTGCATTGCACGGCGCGTAGTGCAGCGTGGTGGCGTAAACCTCGATAACGGTGCCGGCGGGCACGAGGAACGCTTCGACCTTAGACGTATCGTACTTGCCGTTTTCGATGTCCTGCTCGGAGCCGATGAGCAGGATGAGGTCGGTGACGGCGATGTTTACTTCACTATCGCGGTGATATTCGAGACCGTTCAACTTATGGTTGTTGCCGTTGCAGTAGCCGATCTGCACAGGCATGCCGCCGTAGAGCGTGTAGGCGATGTCTTTGGCAGACGCGCAGCTTTCGAGAGACTCTGCACCGGGCACATAGACGACGTTTTCCGGGCAGGGCGTTTCCGCCATGGCGGCGATAATGTCGGAGCAATCGAACCCCGTGATGACTTTGCCGTACTTTTTAAAAGCGGCATCCGAAACATTCTGAATTTTCATGGTTTTTTCATCCTTGCTTTCTGTTTTGAATCTAACCACATTATACCGAGGTGCAGAGGAAATTGCAAGACGCTAAGAACGCAAAAAGTTTTGCGCAAGCTTTTTCAAAAGCTTGCAGGTCCTTAGGGCAGCGCCCTAAGCCGTCGTCCACAGCCGACAAAACACCTTTTGCCTACACCAAAACTAAAAAGGCGAAGCCTTTTGATAAAACGCCCAGACAGAGAAAAAGCTCCCCGAAAGTGATTTTCGAAGAGCTTTCAATATACTTCTATTTACGCAGTTGTTACATCATCTCGCGCTTGCGCTTTTGTTTTTTCCAGATGATGATGGCGATGTAGACTGCGAGGAAGACTAAGATGATGGCGATGAGAACCGCGGATTGGCCGGGGCCGCCCATTTTGACCTCTGCCCAGAGCGTATCGAGCAGATTGCTCGTCTCGCTCGGGAGATTGACGAAGACCTCCGTGCGGTCGAGCACATCCTGATCCGGGTAGTAGATGGGATTTGCGACGGCGTCGGGATCAAGATAGTCTTTCGCGGCGGTCTCCGGGGTGGCGTAGCCGACGAAATCCATGTTCGCACCGGCAATTTCAGGGTCACACATGAAGTTGATGTACAGTTCGGCTTCTTTTTTGTGCTCGGCCGTTGCCGGGATGCACATGACATCGACAAAGTAGTTCGTGCCCTCTTCCGGGACGATGAACTTGATGTTTTCGTTGTTTTCGACAAGCGTGCCGGCATCGCCGGAATAGTACGGTGCAAGCCACGCTTCGCCGCTTTCCATTTTGTCGAAGATCTGATCCATGACGTACGCCTGTACGAGGGGCTTCTGCTCCTTTAAAAGCATAGCCGCCTGCTCCCACTCGCTTTCGTCGGTGGAATTGAGGGAGAAGCCGAGGCGCTCCTGTGCGATGGCGAACGCGTCGCGCGGGTTATCGAACATCAAAATCTTGCCGCTGTACTGCTCGTCCCACAAAATAGACCAGCTGGTGACGGGCTCGGTGACATAATCGGTATTATAGAACAGGCCGACGGTGCCCCATGTGTACGGCACGGAGAATTTGTTTTCGGGGTCGTAATCGGGGTTTCGGAACTGCTCGTCGATGTACTCGAAATTCGGGATATTGCTGAAATCCAGCTCCGCGAGCATGTTCTCGTTTATGAGCTTTGAGATCATGTAATCGGACGGGACAATGACATCGTAGCTTGCGCCGCCGCCTGCGAGTTTGGAGTACAGCGACTCGTTGCTGTCGAACGTGGTGTAGTTGACCTCGATGCCGGTGCGACGGGTGAACTCGGCATTGACATCCAGCGAGCCCTCGGTGCCGTTTGAAATATACTCGCCCCAGTTGTAGACATTGATGGTCACACCGGTGGGCTCTGCGGTGGGGTATTCTTCGGAAAAATCCCAGTCGTCGGCTTCATCGGCAAAGACGGGCACGACTGCGGTGCAGAGCACCAGAAGCGCAAAAAAGACGGCGAAAAATTTCTTTTTCATCAGGCACGCTCCCTTTCTGCCTTTTTGGCACGGCGCTCTTCACGTCCCTGACGGACATTGATGATGATGAGCAAGAGCATGATGCACACAAAGAGCACGGTGGAAAGCGCGTTGATCTCCGGGGAGATGCGCTTTCTCGTCATGGAATAAATGTAGATGGGCAGCGTCTGCGTGGTGCCGCTTGTGAAGTAGCTGATGACGAAATCATCGATGGAGAGCGTGAACGCCATGATCATGCCGGTGACGATGCCGGGCATGATCTCCGGCAGCACGACTTTAAAGAACGCGCGTACCGGCGGGCAGCCGAGATCCTGCGCGGCTTCGAAGAGGTTCGGGTTCATCTGGCGCAGCTTCGGCAGAACGGACAAGATGACATACGGCAGGCAGAACGTGATGTGCGCGATAATGAGCGACGCCATGCCGAGGCTTTTGCCGCCGAACAGGCTGACTGCCGCGACGAACAGAAGCATCATGGAAACACCGGTGACGATTTCCGGGTTGACCATGGGAAAATTGGTGATGTTCATCATGACCTTTTTCGGCATACGCTTCATGCGGTTGATGCCGACCGCCGCCATGGTGCCGAGTACAGTGGAAGCGAACGCAGAAACGACGGCGATGATCAATGTATTGAGCAGCGCCTCCAGAATATAGCGATCCTCAAACAGGCGCTGATACCAGCGCAGTGTAAAGCCGGAAAACTGGGTGCGGCTTGCGGTATCCGTATCGTTGAACGAGAAGATGATGAGCACGATGATGGGCGCGTAAAGAAAGATGAAAATGAGCGCCGTATAGACTTTGGAAGCCGTTTTCACAGAATCATACCTCCTCCCACATTTTCACCGTCGTCGAACTGGTTCATGATGCCCATGCAGATGAGGATGATGACCATGAGGACAAGTGAAATGGCAGAGCCGAGGTTCGGGTTATACGCCGAGCCGAGGAACTGCATATCGATGAGGTCGCCGATGAGCAGGTTTCCGCCGCCGCCGAGCATTTTAGAGATAATAAATGTGGAAACAGCGGGCACGAACACCATGGTAACGCCGGAAATGACACCGGGCATGCTCATGGGCAGGACAACTTTAAGGAAGACATTGCGGTTGTTTGCACCGAGATCCTGCGCAGCTTCGATGACACTGTTGTCGATTTTGGTGAGCACAGAGTAAATGGGCAGGATCATGTACGGGATGTAGTTATACACCATGCCGAGGACGACTGCGCCCGCGGTGTTGATCATGTGGATGCGCGGCAGACCGACGGCGGCGAGCATATTGTTGATGAGGCCGTTATCCTCAAGGAGGGACATCCATGCGTAGGTGCGCAGCAGGAAGTTCATCCACATGGGCAGCATGATGAGCAAAATAAGGAAGCTCTGGCGGTTCGGCGCCGCTTTGGCGATGATATACGCGAGCGGGTAGCCGAGCAGAAGCGAAATAAACGTTGCGAGTGCGCCGAGCCAGATGGAACGCAGGAAGACGTTGGAATACTGGCCGACGCGCGCGATATTATCTAACGTAAAAGCGCCGCTTTTATCGGTGAAGGCAAAGAATGCCACAAGACCCATGGGCACGATGATGAACAGCGTCATCCAGATCGTGTATGGGGCAGAGATGAGTTTAGTCCTCATGTTCGCTGCCCTCCTCCTGGAGCGCTTCCTCCATTTCGTCACTGAACGTGCTGTAATCGCCCATAGTGCCGGAGTAAACGGACTTCGCCATGACGTGAATGTCGTCCGGGGTGAGCGCAAGGCCGATCTTATCGCCGACGTTGGCGCTGTCGGTCGTCTGGATCATCCACTTGAAGCCGTCAACATCGACGATAATCTCATAGTGTACGCCCTTAAACGTGACGCTGGTGACGACGCCGTTGATGTGTGCGGCGGCGGAGCCGGTGGGCACGATGTCGATATCCTCCGGGCGGATGACGACGTCGACCGGGGCCATTTTGCCGAAGCCGCTGTCGAGCGACTTGAAGCGCTGACCGGCGACCTCGACGAGGTAGTCTTCGATCATGGTGCCGTCGAGGATATTGCTTTCGCCGATGAAGTCCGCAACGAAGGCGTTTTTCGGTTCGTTGTAGATGTCAATCGGCGAGCCGATCTGCTGAATTTCGCCCTTATCCATAACGACGACCGTGTCACTCATGGAGAGCGCTTCCTCCTGGTCGTGCGTGACGAAAATGAACGTGATGCCGATGGCCTGCTGGATTTTTTTAAGTTCGTTCTGCATATCCTTGCGCAGCTTTAAATCGAGCGCGGAAAGCGGCTCATCGAGGAGGAGCACCTTCGGCTCGTTTGCGAGGGCGCGCGCAATGGCAACACGCTGCTGCTGACCGCCGGAAAGCTGGCCGACACCGCGGTGCGCCATGCCGTTTAAGTTGACCATATGCAGCATTTCGGTGACGGTCTTTTGAATTTCGTCTTCTTTCTTGCCTTTGAGACGCATGCCGAACGCGATGTTTTCATAGACGTTCAGGTGCGGGAAAAGCGCGTATTTTTGGAAAATCGTATTGACGGCGCGCTTATGCGGCGGCACGTTGTTGATCTTCTCGTCACCAAAAAAGACATCGCCGCTATCCGGTGTGACGAAGCCGCCGATGGTGCGCAAAACCGTGGTTTTGCCGCAGCCGGAGGGTCCGAGCAGTGTTACGAACTCGCCGTCACCGATGGTGAGGTTGAAGTTCTTTAAGACCTGCTCGCCGTCAAACGATACTGCAATGTCTTTGAGCGTGATGATTGGTTTTAACATGGAAAGCATCCCCTTTGCGGTTTGGTGGGACCCTTGTCCCCCGAAAGTTGCGCGGTCTTAGTGAATCATACACCCCGGCTGCATGATGCGTACTGCTTCCGCAAAGGATTTTTCACGGCCGCAGGCTTTCGCCCGCGATCCGGCCGCGGCAGGAACACTTTTCCGAACAGGATAAAAGCAACACAACGCTTTGTGTGTTGCCCGTTTTAGCGACCTTTCCGGAACAGCCGATTTTATTTGGTTTTAGATGCAAACGCAATAAGTTCAGTTTACGGAAAAAGTCAGGATTTGTCAACCGCTTTTGCGTAAAATATGAATAAAGTTTGACGATGGATTTGTGTGCATTTTTAAAAATGGGATTTTCAGGAATGTCAAAACGGGATTTATGCGGGTTTGCGAAAAAAAGAGCGCCGCCCGAGAACCGAGCGGCGCCGAAAAGAGAGGAAAAGTATGTTTTTCCTTATGATCGGATTTATAAAGTGGAATGTGCGCGGCTTTGAAACGCAGTGTCATTCAGAGTACGGTCACGCATGGGGCGATAAGCACGGGCCGAATGCACACGACGGCGGCGCATGGGGCGCACGGCAAGAGAAAGACCTAAAAATGCCAACAGCACAACGGCCAAAAACGGCAGAATGCCCTTTGCAGACCACTTGGCGCCCGCCTGCACGGAGGCGTTGACGACGACAGCCTTCGGCTCTGCGGCCTCGGGCGCAGCTGCGGCGGAAACGGCGCTTTCGGCGTCATCGGCGACCGAAGTCCCCGTGAGGCTGTGCAGGGCAGTGCTGAGCATTTTATCTGCCATATCTCTGCCCTCTGCGCGCGCGACGGCTTCCAGCTGCGCGGCGACGGCGGTGTAATCGTCCCGGAGGTCTTCCGTTGGTTCAGCGGAGACGGTTTCGGTATCCGTTATCGCTTCATCGGTCTCATCCGCCAAAACGGGTGCGGCGGCGAGCAAAGCAATAAGCAAGGCCAAGAGCACCGGCACGGCATGACGCAGTGTGCGAAGAATGGCGCTTGCTGCCTCCACACTGTTTTCGGTTTTTATCTGCATTTCTGCCGCCTGCATGCGCTTCTCACCTGACATTCAAAAATTACAAAGCAATAACATTTGTTACACTTCTGTTACATTTTAGCATACAGAGCGCTGAAAAGTCAAGAGGAAATGATTTGAAAAGTGCATAAAAAAGCCCCGTTTTTCTTGAAAACGGAGCTTTCGTTACAAAAGTTACAAGTTATGCCATAACAATGACGCTGAGCACGATATAGACGGCGTAGGCGGCGAGCATTAAAGCGCCCTGCCAGCGCGAGAATTTCTTCGTGATGAGCGTGGGCACGACAGACAGAATGCCGATGATGAGACATGCCGGGATATCGACCATGGCGACGGTGGGTGACGCGGGGAGCTTGCTGCCGTAGATGAGCGCGCATACGGGCAGAATCAAGGTCAGATCGATGATATTTGCGCCGATGATGTTGCCTGCGGAGAGCGAGCCCTGCTTTTTCGCGATGGCGGTGAGCGTGGTGACAAGCTCCGGCAGAGACGTGCCGATGGCGATGATGGTGACGGAGATGACGCGATCCGAAACGCCGCACATGGAAGCGAGCGCGGAGCCGTTATCGACAAGGAGCTGTGCACCGGCGACCGTGCCGACCGCGCCGATGAGGAACTTGACAACATTGGTGATGACGGCTTTTTTCGTGACGGGCTCATCGAGCTGCTGACCCTTTGCCCCGCCCTTGACGGCGACGACGGCCTCGTGGATGTTGTCGTACATGGCAATGACGAAAATAATGATGAGCAAAATGCTGGCAACCATGCCGACGCCGTTATCAAACAGTGAGAAACATACGGTGACAGCGGCAGCCACGAGCATGAGGATCATTTTGAGCATGTAATCTTTGCGGCGGATCGCCATAGGAATGGCGACAAGCGCGATGCCCATGATGAGACCGAGGTTCGCCGTGACGCTGCCGATGGCGTTGCCGATGGACATATCCACCATGCCGATGCCGCTGCCGGGCGAAAGTGCCTCTGCGGCACGTGCGTCGAGCGCCGCGAAGATAGAGACGAGCAGCTCCGGCAAAGTGGTCGCGAAGCTGACGACCGTTGCGCCGACAATAAGCTTCGGAATGCCGGAGGCTTCCGCCATCCACGATGCGGCATCCACAAAGAAATCGCCGCCCTTGATGATGAGCACGAGACCCACGATGAGCAGCAAGACTGTAATTGCAATTTCCATTTGCAAATTCCCCTTTTTTACGCTTTCAGAGCGTTTTCGTTTTCTTCTTCCGCAAGATTACGCGGAGAAAGACATTATTTCTATTATAGCGGGGAACCGCGGGAAAATCCAGTCTTATTTGCCTGTTTTGTCAAATTTTACGGTTTTATTCGTCGGACCCAAGGCTGCGGACGAGTTCTTCGAGCTTTTCGGGGCGTTCTTTAGGAGAAGTAGCCGCAACTTTTGCGGGTTTAGCCGCGCATTTCGAGGTACTCGTCGTAGGTGGTAACGCGGTCGAACGTGCCGCCCTCGGGCAGAATTTCGATGATACGGTTCGCGACGGTCTGGGTGAACTCGTGGTCGTGCGATGCGAACAGCACGACACCCTTGAAATCGATGAGGCCGTTGTTGACGGCAGTGATGGACTCGAGGTCGAGGTGGTTGGTGGGCTGGTCGAGCAGCAAGACGTTGCTGCCGAACATCATCATGCGCGAGAGCATGCAGCGCACCTTTTCGCCGCCGGAAAGCACCTGCACGGGCTTATAGACGTCTTCGCCGGAGAACAGCATTTTGCCGAGGAAACCGCGCAGATACGTTTCGGTGGTGTCTTTGGAATATTGCTCGAGCCAGCGGATGATGGAATCTTCCGTATCGGTGAAATAGGCGGAATTATCCTGCGGAAAATAGGACTGACTCGTCGAAACGCCCCACTTGAATGTGCCGGCATCCGGCTCCAGCTCGCCCATTAAGATTTTGAAAAGCGTCGGCACGGCGAACTCGTTTGATGCGGTGAACGCGATTTTATCCGTGCGGCCGACGGTGAACGTGACGTTATCAAGCACCTTTACGCCGTCTACGGTCTTTGTAAGGCCCGAGACGGTGAGGACGTCTTTGCCGAGCTCTCTGTCCATCGTAAAGCCGACATACGGGTAGCGGCGGGAGGACGCGGGCATTTCTTCGACGGTGATCTTATCGAGCAGCTTCTTTCTGGACGTCGCCTGACGGGACTTTGATTTATTTGCGGAGAAGCGCTGGATGAAGTTCTGGAGCTCCTTGATTTTTTCCTCCGCCTTGCGGTTCTGGTCGCGCATCATGCGCTGCATGAGCTGGCTCGACTCATACCAGAAGTCGTAGTTGCCGACGTACATTTTGATTTTGCCGTAATCGACATCGACAATATGGGTGCAGACGTTATTTAAAAAGTGGCGGTCATGGGAGACAACGATGACGGTGCCCTCGTACTCAATGAGAAAATCCTCTAACCATGTGATGGCTTTGGCGTCGAGGCCGTTCGTCGGTTCGTCAAGGAGAATCATATCCGGCTGGCCGAACAGCGCGCGGGCCAAGAGCACTTTAACCTTTTCGGTCTGGTTCAGAGTGCTCATGGTGTTATACATATCGTTGCTGTCGAGGCCGAGCCCCTGCATGAGCTTTGCGGCTTCGGTCTCAGCGTCCCAACCGTTGAGCTCGGAGAACTCGGCTTCAAGCTCGGCGGCGCGGTTGCCGTCTTCTTCATCAAAATCGGGCTTTGCGTACAGCGCGTCTTTTTCCTGTGCGATCTCATACAGCCTTGCATTGCCCTGCATGATGGTATCAAAAATGGTTTGGTCTTCGTAAGCAAAGTGGTCCTGTTTCAGAACGGACATTCTGTATTTGGGGTCAAACGTGACCTCGCCCTTACTGGGCTCTAAATCGCCGGACAAAATACGCAGGAAGGTGGATTTACCCGCGCCGTTTGCGCCGATGATGCCGTAGCAGTTGCCCGGCAAAAACTGGAGATTGACGTTTGAAAAGAGGTTCTGACCATCAAAATTGATGGCGACCCCGTTGACATTCAGCATAGTTTGGTTCCTTTCAAATGGTGCTTTTATATTTTCTTTTTATCTCAGTGCAAACCGCTCCACGGCTTCCGCGAAGCCGTCTTCTATACACGGTGCGACGACGGCGTCGGCAATCGCTTTCGCTTCCTCTATGCCGTTGCCGACGACGGCGGCGAAGCCTGCGGCTTTCAGCATGCCGAGGTCGTTGCCGTTATCGCCCGCCGCCATGGTGTTTTTGGGATCGATGCCGAGGACCTTGCAGAGCGAATACAGTGCGGTGCCCTTATCGCAGCCCTTTTTATTGATCTCGATGTTATCGACGTTCGAGAATGTAAGCTCGATGCCGCCTAACTTTTGCAGGCGGGCCAAAATTTCCGGGCGGACGCTTTCCGGAATGAACATCATATTGATCTTTTCCGGCTCGGCGTGCGTTTCTTTTAAATACGCGGAGAGGTTGTCCGTGAACGTATAATCTTTTGTGAGGAAGTAATATTTTTCTTCCGGGAATCCGAAAATGGTGCGGGCTTTATCCGGGTTGCCGCACTTTGTGACACCGCGCCCGTGCACGTAGTATTCCACATAAAGCTCGTAATCGTCAAAAATTTTCTGCACTTCGAGCGCGGTCTCGGTGGGAATGAGATCGGTGCAGAGCACTTTGTTTTCCAGAATATCCCACACGGCGCCGCCGTTTGAGGTGATGGCGTAGCGGATAAACGGCAGCTCGGTGAGGCACGGCGGAATAAAATTGCGCACGCGTCCTGTGGCCGGGACGACCAGAATACCTGCGTCGTTCGCCTTTTCCATGGCGCGGCGGTTGCGCTCTGAAAGCTCCGCGAAGCCGTGCAGCGTGGTGCCGTCCAGATCAAACGCGATGAGCTTGATGTTTCTTTTTGCTTCTGTGTTTTCCATATATACAGATATGGACTGCCGTGCAGTCCATTGCGCTCCTTTCCGAAAGTCATACCAATTAAATATACTGTAAAACCCGGAATAAAACAAGGGCTTATGCGAAATTTAGCTATTTCACAGCGAAATTTTGCAATTTCTCGTCGAAAATTCGCGTGTTTTTTGAAAACGGTTGTTTTCGGCACTATGCAATGCTATACTGAAGCCAACAAAGGACAAGGAGTTGTTTTGAATTGATGGATATGGCAAAACCGGACATGACCAAAATGCGCCGCGCCGACCGCGCGATTTCCCGCGAGGATGCGCTTGCGGTCATTGACCGCTGCGCTTACGGCACACTTTCCCTTATTGCGACGGACGGCACGCCGTATGCGGTGGCTCTGAACGTGGTGCGTGACGGCGAGAAACTGTTCTTCCACAGCGCGATGGCGGGGCTGAAGGTCAACTCTCTGCGCGAAAATCCGCAGGTTTGCCTGCTGTTTGTGGAAAACCCGACGATCTACGAAAAGGGGCTGACGACGCTCTATACCTCCACTGTGGTGCGCGGCAAAGTGACAGAAGTAACCGATTTCGATGAAAAACGCCGTGCGCTGCGTCTGCTTTGCGACCGTTTTGTGCCGGGTTTGACGAAAGAGGAAACCGGCTGCGTGGAGACGGGGCCGAAATCGACGGGTGTGTGGTGCATTGAGATGGAATCTGTCACCGGCAAGCAGAACCGCCGCATGGGCTGAAATGTGTTCCGTAGTGTCGAAAAATTCGTGCTGCGGAACATTTCTTTGTGGAATTTGTTGAAAGAAGCGACCAAATATGGTATACTGAAAAAAATTGTGTGCGATTTAGGGGTTCGCGCACACAAACTTGGAAAAGTGAGGCGTTTTAAAATGCTTTTACCGGTCGTTTTTCTGTGCAATGCACTTTTATTTCTGACGGTTTTAAACAGCCGCTTTCGGCTGCTGGCGGAGGCCATTGTTTCGGGCGGCGTGTTTGTGCTTTCTATTTTGCTGAATCTGCTGCTCTCCCCTGCCTTTAACGACGCGACGGGGCAGTTCGGCAACGGCATGAATGTGCTCTTATTGCTGGTTGCGGCGGTATTCCTCTACACGAACAATTTGGCGCAGAAGCTGAGCCTTTCTCTTTTGATGATCTGCAACTACGCATTTTTGCTGCCCGTGACGGATATGCTCACGAAAGCTTTGCCGTTTGCAAGTGGCGGTTTGTGGCCGGCGGTCATCGGCAGCTTACTGTACATTGTGCTGACATTCCTCTCTTTTATGACGCTGGCACACCCGTTTCGCTATTTTGCACAGCGCGGCGTTTCGGTGTTATCCGTGGGGCTTTGTGCGGCGCTTGTTGTCTGTTTATTCTGCGCTAACGGAATTTTGCCGACTTTTTTCGGCCTGAACAGCGTAACGCAGCGCCTTATTCTGACAGCGGCGCTGTACCTTGTTTTGGCGTTTACGGTGCGTGCGGCGTTTAACGCGGCAAAGTACCAGGAGAGTGCCTGCACGGCGGAGCACCGCGAGCAGCTGCTCGGCGCGGAGGCGGATTATTTCCGCGCGATGGTAGGCAACGTGACAAACGCAAAGAACGCGCAGGAGCACCATGATTTTGTTTTGCATGAGATCGCGGCTGAGGCGCAGAACGGCAGCTGCGAAGGCGTACTGAATATCATCAAAGAGGAAACAGTTCTGCACGATCCGTATTTACAGCGATACAGCGAAAACCCGTATGTGAATGCAGTGCTGGCGGGCAAGGCGGCCTACGCAGCACACTGCGGCATCGTTTTGGAAAGCAATGTGGAGCTTGGCGCGGTGCGGCTGAAAACCATTGAATTCTGCGCGATTCTGAACGACATGCTGACGCACGCCATCGACTGCGCGGAGCACTCCGGTGCAGAGGAACCGCGCGTGCGCATCACGGCGCTGCCGGTGGAAAACCGCATCACGTTTGAGGCGGTGTACTCGGCGCAGAAAAAACAGAAAAAGCGCACACCGGCAACGAAGAGCTCCGTGAACGACCTTGTACATAAGCTGTTTGAGCCGAAAAAGCCGCAGGTGCTCGGCATGGAAGTGGTACGCGGCATTTTGGAGCGGTACAGCGGCGCGATGGATCTTTCCGCGGCGGGCGGTTCCGAAATCTTGCGCATCATCATCAATAATTGACGGTTTTAAATTTACTCTAAGGGGATAAAACATGGCAGACAAAAAGGGAATTCTTTATAACGAGGCCGCAAAGGCGTATTTTTACGGCGACTGTGTAAGCTCCATTGAACCGTACGGCGGCGGGCACATCAACGACACGTTTCTGGCGCGCACGGAAAAGGGCAACTTTGTTTTGCAGCGCGTGAACGGGTATGTGTTCCCACACCCGGATGAGATCATGGACAACATGGTGCACGTGACGAAATTTTTGGCGGAGAAGCTTGAAAAGGCCGGCAAAGATCCGAAACGCGGCACGCTGACGGTTTTAAAGACGAACGACGGCAAGGATTATTATATCGACAGTGAGGGCAACTACTGGCGCTCGACGATCAATTTGGAGAACACAACGGCGTATGACTTTGCGGAATCTCCGGAGATGCTGAAAAAATCCGGCGCGGCGTTCGGTGCGTTTCAGAACATGCTCTCTGATTATCCGGCAGAGACGCTGCACGAGGTCATCCCGCACTTTCACGACACCCCGGCGCGCTTCCGGCAACTGATGGACGCGGTACGTGAGGATAAAGCCGGGCGCTTAAAGAATGTTGCGGCCGAGCTGGAATTTGCAAAGGCACGCGAAACGGACTGCGGGCTTTTGATGAACCTGCTTGAGGAGGGCAAGCTGCCGCTGAAGGTGACGCACAACGACACGAAAATGAGCAACGTTTTGATTGATAATGCGACGGGTGACGCGGTGTGCGTCATCGATCTTGACACGGTGATGCCGGGCCTTGCGGCGTTTGACTTCGGTGATTCCATCCGCGCGGGCGCTTCCACCGGTGCGGAGGACGAAACCGATCTGACGAAGGTGCACTTCAGCGTGCCGCTCTTTAAGGCATACACGGAAGGCTTCCTCGGCGAAGCCGGCAAGGCGCTGACCGAGACGGAAATCCGCACGCTGCCGGACGGCGCGAAGCTGATGACGTTTGAGGTGGGCATCCGCTTCCTTGCGGACTACCTGAACGGCGATGTGTACTTTAAGACGAAGTACCCGCAGCACAACTTAGACCGCGCACGCAACCAGTTCCACCTTGTGGCGGAAATGGAAGCAAAGCGCGATGAGACGCAGGCCGTTGTGGACACATATTTGTGATTTTACCTCATACGCGAAGTTTGTCGAAGCGCGAAAAAAACACATACTTTTACAGGCGTGCACACAAAATTTTGAATCTGTGTGAAAACACGCGCGAAATGAAAGGCAGGTTTTGATATGACAAAAAACTTGAAGCCCGTTTTAAAGATCGTCGTGCCGGTCGCACTCGTGCTCATTCTCGCGGTCGTTCTGTTCGTTTACCCCGGTATTTTGACGGAAAAAGACGATTCGCCTGAGGTGGTGACGGCCTCCACACTGGAGAAGATCGTGCAGACGAGCGATCTTTCCACGTTCACCTTCGTATACAACGGCATTGCCGAGGTACATGATAGCAGCAACGCGGATAAGGTTCTGTACTATGTGGCGTATGAGGCTTCGGTTGACGCCGGCATCGATTTTTCGAAGGTGTCGTTCACCGATGTGAAAAATGAAGACGGCACGCATGTTTTTACGGCGCATATCCCGAAGACGTACCTTATGGAGCCGCAGGTCGCGGCGGAAAATATGGAGTTTATCTTCCGCGATAAAAGCGCGAACACCACCGCCGTGACGGCGCAGGCGCTTACGGCATGCGAAAAGGACGCCAAAGAGGAAAGCGAAAAGCAAACCGCTATTTTAGACCTTGCGCAGGAAAACGCTGAGCTGATCATCCGCGCGCTTTTAGAACCGTTTCTGGAACAGCTCGGACCCGAATATGAGCTTGTTCTGGAAACGGAATCGTGAGAAAGGGGCGTGTGTGATTTGAAAAAATTATTTACCGTTTTGTTCGCCGTGCTTCTGGCGTTTTCCACCGCCGCCTGCGGAAAAAGCGAAGATGCAAAAACACCGCAGATCGAGCCCGATCAGGCGCGTATGCGTGCCATCAGCGAGCTTTCCGTGATGGAGTGCTACTATCACAATGTGGCAAAATTTGACCAGAAAAATGCAGAGCAGTTTCTGTTTTGGTCGAAGGACAAGCGCTTTTGGATCGAATACAGCGGCACCGTGCGCATCGGTGTGGACGCTGCCGAAGTGAAGCTGGAATCGATCGGCGACGATAAATTCAAAGTGACGATCCCGTTCGGCAGAGTACTGAGCTGCACGGTTGATTCTGGATCGCTCACGGCGGACTCTTACGTTGTGGATACGGATTCGGCCGCCGTAACAGCGGACGATGAAGTATACGCATTTCAGGAGGCGCAAAAACAGCTTGAAGCCAACGCAACCAAGAACACAAAGCTGCTGAGCGACGCGCAGTTGCAAGTGAAAAAGCTGCTGAACGAATACATACAAAACGTAGGCAGCACGGTCGGCAAGAATTACAGCGTGACATGGATCCTGCTCGGCGCGGATGAAAGCACCGAGTCGACCGAAAAGGCATCTGCCGAATCTGCAGAAAGCGAAGCTTCCGCGGAAAAATAAAAGCAGCAGCCCCGCACGAGTTTTCAGATCGTGCGGGGCTGCTGTTTTTTGATTTTAATGAAAGGCCGGAAGATTCAGTTACAACTGAAATTTCGTGTAAGATGCGAACATGAAAAAAGGCATGGTATCCCATGCCTTTTCGGGAAATATACGGTTTATACGGCGGAATTACTTGCCGTTTTTGAACGCATCCATGTTGATGAGCTCGCCGCCGCGGAGGCGGGATTCTTCGGCTGCGAGCGCCATGAAGTGGCTTTCGAGGGAGTGCTCCAGCGTTGTGGTGCGCTCGGTGGCTTCGGTCTCGTTGATGAGCATATCGAGGAAGTCGTTCACGATGCCGCTGTCGCCGCCGCCGTGACCCTTGAGGTCGTTTGCAAGGAGCTTGACATCGATGATTTCTTCCGGCTCGCCGAAGACGCGGACGTGGATTTTATTCGAGAGCATATCGGCTTCGATCTCACCGTTCGTGCCCATGGCCTTGAAATAACGGTAGCACTTTTCGGTGAACGCGCACATGGTGAAGCTCATGGTTGTGCCGTCCTCGAAGAGGAGGTTCGTCTGCTGGTGGTCGACGACGTTGTTGTCGCACATATAGACGCAGCGGCCGTACTGACCGTTTTTCAGTGCTTCATAGGTGCGCTCTTCGGTGGGGTTCACGCCGCAGGCAACGCCCGCCATCCACGTATTGCCGTTGCGGATGCCCGTTGCGGGGTTCGTGATGTAGATCTTCTCGGCGTCGAACTTGCAGTTTTCCTTCGCTTTGCAGCCGCCGAGGCAGTACGGCGTTGCGCCCTCCGGTGCGCACTCCTTTTTGAAGAGGTGCGTATCGCCGACGGCGGAAATGGCCTTACACTTTTTGCCGAGCAGCCAGGTGTAGATGTCCATATCGTGGCAGCACTTCTGGAGGATCATAGGGCTTGTCTGGTCACTGTTGCGCCAGTTGCCGCGCACAAAGGAGTGCGCCTGGTGCCAGTAGCCGACGTTCTCGTTTGCACAGACGGAGACGACATCGCCGATCTTTTTGCTGTCGAGAATGGACTTTAATGTATTATAGAACGTGGTATAGCGCAGAACATGGCATACGATGATCTTGCCGGGGCAGTGCTTTGCAACCTCGATGATACGCTTGCACTCCTGAAGATCCGGGGAGATCGGCTTTTCCATCAGGATATTATAGCCCTTTTCAAGCGCCGGAATGGCGTGGTTGACGTGCTGGCGGTCCATGGTGGAAACGACCATGACATCGGCAAGCTTATCCTGCGCGAGCATTTCCTCTGCGCTCGTGAAGCAAAGCTCATCCTTGATGTCGTAGAGCTCTTTCGCTTTCTGTACCTTTTCCGGGTTGATATCCGCCACGGCGACGACCTTCATGCGGTCCGGGAAAAGCTTCTGCATGGAAGCGTATGTGCTGCCGCGGTCGCCGAAGCCGGCGATGGCAAATGTGATGGGTGCTTTCATAGATTTTACCCCCTCTTCCTTTCGTAGAGAAACGAGATTTAATGGAATTATACAAACGGAAAGGTGCGGGCGAAGACAGGGCCACCGCACACACCTTGCTGCTTTCTGAATTTGATTATACGGGCAATAACGGCAAAAAGCAAGCCGTTTTGGGCTTTTATGCCGTTTTATTTACAAAACGGACTTTGTATCGTAATGGCGGTCTTTGAGCGGGATGTAGGTCTGACCGGTGGGCAGCGCGCGGTACGCCGGGCGGATGATGCGGCCGCCCGTTGTGAGCTCCTCGATGCGGTGGGCGCACCAGCCGGAGATGCGCGAAACGGCGAACATGGGCGTGTAGAGATCCTCCGGAATGCCGAGCATCTCATAAACGAGCCCGGAATAAAAATCGACGTTGGCGCATACTACTTTCTCGTTCCCCGTAACTTTATGGAACGCGTCTGGCGCTAAGCGCTCGATGCGCTCATACAGCGCGAACTGGTCGGCGTAGCCGGTTTTGGCGGCGAGGGAACGCGCCTGTTTTTTGAGCTCGACGGCACGCGGATCGGACAATGTGTAAATGGCGTGACCGATGCCGTAGATGAGGCCGCTCTTGTCCCCCACCTCGCGGCGCAAAATGCGCTCGAGGTAGTTTTCCACTTCGTCATCGCTGTCCCAGTGCTGCACATTCTGCATGATGTCCGTCATCATCTGGCGTACCTTGTGGTTCGCGCCGCCGTGACGGAAGCCCTTCAGGGAGCCGATAGCTGCGGCGATGGTGGAGTAGATATCCGTTTGCGCGGAGGAAAGCACACGCGTGGTAAATGTGGAGTTGTTACCGCCGCCGTGCTCTGCGTGGAGCACCATGCAAAGGTCGAGCAGCTGGGCTTCCTCGTGCGTGAATTGGCGATCCTCGCGCAGGGAATTCAAAATCGCCTCCGCCGTTTTGTGCTGCGGCTCGAATGGGTGGAAAAACATGGTCTGTTTATCGTAATGGCGGCGCTTGACCTGATAGGCATACGTCATGATGGCCGGCATACGCGCAATGAGCGAGATGCTTTGGCGCATGTTATTTTCGAGTGAGAGATCGTCCGGGTCGTCATCGTAAGAATAGAGCGTCAAAACGGCACGCGCAAGCTTATTCATCACGTCGCGCGACGGGTTTTTCATAATGACGTCCTCGGGGAAGTATTCCGGCAGCTCGCGGTTTTCGTAAAGGAGCTGACAGATGCGGTTATACTGGCGTTCATCGGGCAGCTTGCCGAAGATCAAAAGCCACACAACTTCTTCAAAGCCGAAACGGCCTTCCGCGCGGCAGCCGTTGATGATATCCACGACATTCATGCCGCGGTATGTGAGGCGGCCGCTATCCGGAATCTTCACGCCGTCGCTGATGAGGTAGCCGTGCACATTACAGACGTGTGTAAGGCCGGCCATGACGCCGGTGCCGTCGCGGTTGCGCAGGCCGCGTTTGACGTGGTAAAGCTCGTATTCATCCTTTGTAATCTGGTTATTGGCACGATACTCGGCGCAAAGCTCGCTGACTGTTGTGCTGCTTGCACTTTCGTTTATCAATCTTTCCAAAACTGCTCATCCTTTCCTGCGCGGCTCTTCGCACTGCGTTCCGCACATTTTCGCGTAGTAGATACATAATAGCGCAGAGTTGCGGTTTCGTCAAGCATTTTTTGAATTATGAAACTCAATATCTTTCATTTTTATCTTGATTTGTTCTACAAAAATTAAATTTAGCACAAAATATTGCATGAGTGACAATAAGTTTTTTCATCTTGAGGTGTAAAATGAAGCTGAAATCAAAATGGCCGGTGCGCAGGTTTTTCGCGTTTTTGGGTGCGCTGTATCTGTTTTGCGCGGTAACGCCGCTGCTGTTTGCGGAGAGCGGCACGGCAAAAAGCGAATCTGTTTTTCGCATTTACGACACGGCAACAGAGACGGTCCGCACAGTGAACGATCTGGATTTTCTCTGCGGGGCGCTGCCGTGTGAGATGGCTGTTTCTGCCCCCGACGAGGCGTTAAAGGCACAAATCATCGCGATACACACGCTCTATGACCGCAAGCGGCGGGAAAACACGGGGAAAGATTTTGATTTTACCTGTGACAGCGCGGAAAAGAGCATCTACACGGTTGATGCGGGGCTGACGGACGAAGAACAAAACCGCGTGCGGGCGCTGTGCTTATCGGTGCTCGACAAAGAAATTTATTTTGAAAACGAGCCGATCGATGCGTGCTATTTTGCGATTTCTGCCGGGTGCACGCAGCCGTTTGAGAACGTGTGGCCGGAAAAAAGCTACCCGTACCTCACCGCTGTGGCGTGCCCGAGCGACCTTTTGGCGCAGGGGTTTCAGAGCGCGACAACGTTTACGGAAGACGAGATACAAGCCGCTTTCTCGGAAATTTCATTTGACGATGCGCCGGGAAAGTGGTTCTCGGATATTCAATATTTTGACACGGGATATGTGGAAAAGCTTACGGTCTGCGGGGTGGAAATGACAGGCGTGCATGTGCGGGAGGCGCTCGGTTTACGCAGCGCGAGTTTTACGGTGACGTATGAAAACGGCGCGTTCACATTTACGACGCTCGGCTATGGGCACGGCGTGGGCATGAGTCAAGCGGCCGCCATAACGCTTGCGGAAGGCGGCATGACGGCTGACGAAATTTTGGCACGGTTTTACCCGGGAACCGACATAAAATAGGAGATGCCCTGCCGGTGTTTTGCGCATCGGCAGGGCAGTTTTCTTATGGCGTGATTTTACTTTTTCGGGATAACGGGGATCCAGATGGCGGACTCGTAGTCGGCGCTGTCCGGGTCACCGTCTGCGGAATACCACTCGATGTTGTACTTGCCGGCAAGGTCGTACTCCTTGTTGCCGGGCAGCCACTCGCTCCAGATCTTGGTGTTCACGCTCTGCATGGCGTTCGGCAGCGTGCCGACGCACGCGAATTTTGCCCATGTGTTTGCGGGCACGGTGTAGAGCTTCATGCCCTGCGGCACCTTGCCACCCTGATATGGGCCCGCGATCATATAGCGGAACTTACCGGGCGCAGGTGCATCCTCAATGCAGACGCCGAATTCGCCGATGTAGTTTTCCATGATGGCGTGCTCAACTTCGGTTTTCGGGCCCTTGCCCGCGAGGATGTTCGGCGCGTGGATTTTGTACATTTCCGCCCAGAAATCGGGGATTTCCTTATACGATGTCTCAAGCGAGAACAGGCGCTCGAAGCCGATGAGGGTGAATGCTTCTGTTTTTTCTACGGTGTAATTCATTTTGCTGCCTCCCTGAATCTTGATGCTGACATGAAGCGGGAGAAAAAGCTGCATTTTGGAGCGGTCGCGGCGCACCTCGGTCGGCGTCGTTCCGTGAAAGCGTGTGAATGCCTTTGTGAAGCTTTCCGGCGTTTCGTAACCGTATTCGAGCGCGATGTCTATGACCTTTTCGTCGGTCTGCGTAAGCTTTAAGCCGGCTTCAAACAGACGGCGGTTGCGGATGTACTCGCCGAGCGTGTAGCCCGTTAAGACCTGAAAGCCGCGCTGCAGGTAGATCGTTGAGATGTGCGCGTGCTTTGCGACCTCCTCCGGGCCCGTGACGGTGAGCAGGTTTTGCTCCATGTACTCGATCGCATCCTTGATGATCGTCAGCCACTCCATTTACGCTCTCCCCTTTCCTCTGTCGCTGTATTCAGTATAAGCGATTTTGCGGTTCGTTTCCTGTCTGAAAGGAAACGAATTTATCCTACATGCTCCAAAAGCCATTTGGCTACGCCGTCTTCGTTGTTTCCGCCAATGACGGCAGTGGCGGCGGCTTTCAGTTCTTTGTCGGCATTTTGAACGGCGTAAGCTTCGTCCGCAGCGTGGAACATATCAAGGTCGTTTTTGCCGTCGCCGAAGACGACGAGCTTTTCGCAGCCGAGCTTCTCTTTCAGCTCGAGGACGGCGTTCGCTTTGGAGGCGGTTTTCGGCATGATCTCGAGCCACTGCTCGTCGGAGTAGATGTCTTTGGAGTAGACGACATGGTAGGTTTCGCGGTATTTTTCGTAAAATGGCGCGAGTTTTTGCGGGTCGCCGATGCAGGTGATATAGAAAAGATCGCCGCGCGTGAGCTCTTCCGTCGTATACACCTCGCGGGTACGGGGGTCGTTTACGCGGGTATCGGCAAAGCCTTTCAGGCCGGGCGTGCACTTTTCATAGATAAAGGAAAAATGCTCTTTTCCGTCCACATTTGCGTACACGATAGGGTAGATATTCGCCTTGAAGAGTTCATCTAAAACCGCGTACACGGAAGCGTCAAAGTAATTTGCGAGCAAAATTTCCTCCGTGACGTTATCACGCACGAATGCGCCGTTATAGATGATGAGCGGAAAGTGCGTGTTGAGCCCCTTAGTGACCGTTTTCGCGGTGACGAGCGAGCGCGCCGTGGCGTAGGAAAACAGCATGCCGCGCGCCGTCAGCGTGTTGATCGTTTCCGCCGTGAACGGCGAGACGGTTTGGTCATGGCGCAGCAAAGTGCCGTCTAAATCGGAGACGTAGAGCGTTTTGGAGCCTTTCATATTTTCCCTCACTTTTGAATTTCGGCGATGAGATATTTTCGGAGCTTTTCGAGGTCGTCTTCGGGGAAGTTCTCTGTCGGATGCGTTTTCCGGCTTTCCGTGATGCGGGCGAGCTGTGTTTTGATTTTGAGAGACAGAGTTTGGCAGGATAGCAGATGGTTCATAAAACCTCCTGCTTCGCAGTACTTTTCTTATATTATACACCGCTTTTTTTCACCGTGTCAACCCAAAACAGTTTTACAAAAATCAAATCAGTTCTGCGCTTCCTCGCAGTTTGCAGAACGGTACTGAGTGGGCGAAAAGCTGTATCGCCTGTAAGTTTAAATTACACGTTCATATCCCTATATAGAAGAAAGCCGCTGCGGTTTCCCGTATGGG
>OLRD01000196.1_pt1 | contig 56378 bp, 71 predicted proteins | sample 1672051 | NCBI WGS metagenome assembly OLRD01 (sample SAMEA3136640, study PRJEB25190) | human gut metagenome | biome: human gut; feature: human-associated habitat; material: faeces | place: Austria | collected 2013 | reverse complement strand
AAAGCCCGTGACCCCATGCGCTGGGTGGGGCTGATGAACACGCTGAAAGCGCAGGCGGAGGAAATTGTTTTAGATGAGTTAATTATGGCTTAACAGCATCGAACAGGCGGATTTTTTCCGCCTGTTACATTGTTTTCCGTTAGCATTAACAACCAAACATAGAAAGACCATCTTGACTATCTGATCTTTCTATGCTATATTTAGACCATCGGTTTAGACCGGTGGACTAAAACGAGAAGGAGGTGAGCCTATGGCCAAGATGATTGAAGGCGTAACGGAGAATATTCTCAAGTGTGCCAAAGAAGAATTTCTTGCCAATGGATACGAGAACGCTTCTTTGCGTAATATTGCCGAAAAAGCAGGCACAACGAAAAGCTCCTTGCTCTATCGGTATTCAGACAAGGAGGCGTTATACCACAGTATTGTCCAGCCTGTTGCTGATGGCTTTTGCGAGTTGTTACAAAAAACGCTGGCCGGGTTTGAGGCTTTAGAGCCGGAAGAACAAAAAGCACAAATCAATAGCTACTCCAATGGCAAATTTTCAAAGCTGATGGATTTTGTTTTCGCTCATCTTGATGAATTCAAAATCATGCTTCTCAGCGGCGAAACAAATTGCTATCAGGAGTTTATGCACAGAGTGGTTGCGATTGATATACAGACCACTTTGCAATATATTGAAAAAACTGGAAACGATGCGATTTCTTCTGGCCGGTTGACAATGGAATTGGCCCACCTGCTATCGAGCGCTTTTTATACGGGCCTTTTTGAAACCGTTATCCATGATATGACCAAAGAAGATGCTAAAAAGCACATACAAAGTATGAGCTGGTTCTTCAATGCCGGATGGAAAACGATTTTTGAAGGCGGGAAAGTAGGTGATGTCATGTGGCCGGATTAAAGCCGCCCGAATGATCTGCGTATAGGCGCTTTCACACAATCTTACAGCCGATGGTTTGATATGAAAATATTCAAAGCGTCGGCTACATTTTGACAGGTAGGTTAGCAGCAACTAACAAACAAAGGAGGATATTTTTATGGAAAACAATGTGCAAACCTCAAAAATTGGCGTGCGCGATCTTGTAAATGTCGCAATCTTCACGGTCATTTATTTTGTGATCTTCTATGTGTGTGCAATGACCGGCTTTGTTCCGGTGATGGCTGTTTTTTATCCTGTGCTGACAGCGATCATTGCAGGCATACCCTGCATCCTTTTCTACACGAAGGTAAAATCCTTCGGCCTCGTGACAATCATGGGTGTGCTTCTGGGCCTTATCTTTTTCCTGATGGGATATGGATACTACGCTCTGATTACCGGCATTGTCTTTGGCTTGCTGGCAGATGTCATTATGAAGGCTGGAAAATATAAAAGCTGGAAAGCGATGCTGGCAGGCTATGCAGTATTCAGTGTTTGGCAGGTCGGGACACAGCTCCCCATGTTTATCATGGGCGATGCTTATGTTGAAATGTATCGTGCCAGCCAGGGTGATGCCTTTGCAGATAGCCTCGCAGCCTTAGTGCAGGGCTATATGGTTCCAGTTGTCATTCTTGCAACTGCTGTCGGCGGTGTCATCGGCGCTTTGATTGGCCGCGCTGTCCTAAACAAGCATTTCAAACGGGCGGGAATTGCATAATGAGTGGTAAGGTATCAACGAATACGCAGCAAGCCGTTATCAATCTTGACCCAAGGACAAAACTATATACCTTAATGGTGTTCAGTCTTGTCATGGTTCCATCGTCTGAAAGCGAGCTTGATACCATTTTGAAAATCGTGTTTGCAGGGCTGGCTTTCCTGATGTTGATAAACATCAGGAGGCCCGGCCTTGCCGCGGTTTATGCGGCGGCCTATTGTGCCGCTTATGGGGCAAATGGGCTACTGGCGTACATATCTGGAATGAGCCTTTTAGGTATTATCATTCGCTTGTTAGTCGAGGTGGTGCTTCGTATGATGCCCACCCTGTTTATCGCCATGAGTTTTTTACAGACAACAAAAGTCAGCGAGTTTGTGGCGGCGATGGAAAAAATGCACATTACCAGAAAAATCACAATTCCTTTCGCTGTGATTTTTCGCTTCTTTCCTACGGTGGCGGACGAGTACCACAGTATTCAGGATGCAATGAAAATGCGCGGTATTGGAATTAGCAAAGGGCCGATTGCCATGTTGGAATACAGGCTCGTACCGTTGATTGCTTCTGTTGTGCAAATTGGTGACGAACTATCCGCTGCCGCCGTTGCACGCGGCCTCGGCGTGGATACGGAAAGAAGTAATTACTGCAAAATAAAGATCAAAGGGTTGGACATCCTTTTGATGGTTCTGTTAACCGCTGCACTTATTCTCTATTACTTGTTTTAAGGAGGGACACGATGATCGAACTGAAAAATGTGTCCTTCCGCTATAAGGACAGCGAACAGGACAATTCTCTTACGAATGTAAATCTGTCTATTCACGATGGAGAAGTTGTCCTTATATGTGGAGGATCAGGGTGCGGAAAAACAACAATCACACGGCTATTGAATGGCCTTATTCCCAGCTTTTATGAGGGGCAGCTCACTGGTGAAGTCCTGCTTAATGGAGAAAACATCTCGAAGCAGCCGATCCATAAGGTAGCCCGCAAGGTTGGCTCTGTTTTTCAAAACCCGCGCACACAATTTTTTAATATTGACTCTACCAGTGAACTGATTTTTCGATGTGAAAATCTGGCTGTACCTGTTGAGCAAATCAGCCAGTATTTAGAAAACGCAATCAATGAATTTGGAATTGGAGAACTTGTTGGGCGAAATCTATTCCATCTGTCTGGCGGTGAGAAGCAAAAGATAGCCTGTGCCTCAGTTTCCATTCCCATGCCGGACATTTTTGTTTTGGATGAACCCACTTCTAATTTGGACTGGCGCTCAATCTGGATGCTGAAAGATATTATCATGCGATGGAAAGCCCAGGGAAAGACCGTTATTGTTGCTGAACATCGGCTTAGTTATTTGAAGGGTGTGGCAGATCGAGTTGTTTATATGAACGATGGAGAAATCAAAGAAGATATGCCCGCTGATACATTCTGGAGCCTGTCAGCAGATGAAATCAAACGCCTTGGGCTGCGATCCATATCGCCAGTGTCTTTTGGCTCCAATGTCAGAACACCGCATAGTTCGGACTGCTATTCTGTGAAAGATTTATCGTTTCATTACAAGGATGGCGTTGGGATTGAAATACCGACCTTATCTATTCCGAAAGGCGCGATTGTTGGAATTATCGGAGAAAATGGAGCTGGAAAAACAACTTTTGCCCGTTGCCTGTGTGGGCTTGAGAAACGGGCAAGAGGTTTATTCTCGTTCGGAAGTAAAACATACAGCAACCGGCAGCGGCTGAAAATCTGCTATCTGGTTATGCAGGATGTCAATCATCAGCTTTTTACAGAAAGCGTTGAAGATGAAATCTCCATAAGCGTGGAACATACGGACGATGCTCAGCGTGAAAAAATGGTTGATGAGATCCTGCATGATATGGATTTAATTGCATTAAAAAGTATCCATCCCCTTTCGTTATCTGGCGGACAAAAACAGCGCGTGGCGATTGGAAGTGCCATTGCATCAAAAAAAGAAATTATGGTTTTTGATGAACCGACAAGCGGTTTGGACTATCGGCATATGTTGGAGGTTTCAAATTGCCTCAAGAAATTAAGCGCCATAGGGAAAACATCGCTGATTATTACCCATGACCCGGAATTGATTGCAGAATGCTGTGACTATTTCATTTTTATTGAGGATGGGACTGTGAAATGGTATGGGCCGTTTGATACACAGAACGGACAGCGTGTTCAACAATTTTTCGGTTCTGAGGAAGGAGGGGCTTTATGAAGCAGAAAGAAGATAATCCAATAAAAACTCTTTTTGAGTTTTCCGGCGATGCCAGGGGAAAGATGCCGCTGTCTGTAATTTTGACAGTTCTATCAGAATTATTTGGTATGCTTCCCTATTTGACCGCCGCCATGCTTGCCAACGAAGTTTTCGCAGGTACAGCAACGATACATAGTACACTGATTTGGGCCGGAATTGCCGCAGCAGGTATCATTCTCAAAACTCTGCTCGGTATTATTGCATCCAGCCGCAGCCATAAGATTGCATTTACCATTTTGTGCAACATTCGGTGTGCGATTGCAGAAAAAATGCGAAAGGTTCCAATGGGCGTCATGCTGGAAACGCCGTCCGGCGTATATAAAAATCTCATTGTAGATAATGTTGCAAAATTGGAAGATGCGATAGCGCATTTTATCCCCGAAATCCCCTCAAATATCGCAGCTCCGGCAGCCTGCATTGTTTTGTTGTTTGCGTTGGACTGGCGCATGGGATTGGCATCACTCATTACAATTCCTCTTTGCATCCCTTTTATTTTCGGGATGCTTCGCGGATATGGTGAGAAAATGGAAACCTATCTGCGTAGCGGAAACGAAATGAATGCAGCGCTGGTTGAATATGTTGGAGGCATCCAGGTCATAAAAGCCTTTGGCCGTACAGGAGCATCTTTTGGCAAGTTTTCTAATTCAGTGAACTTTTTCCATGATAGTACGCTTGATTGGTGGCGGCAATGCTGGTTTTGGATGGCTGCGGTAAAAGCAATTCTTCCATCGACAATGCTGGGAAGTCTGCCCATTGGTGCATACCTCTATATGAACCAGCAGATTTCACTTCCGATCCTTGTTGCGTGCATTATCATCCCCATTGGTGCGATTGCGCCTTTGATGAAGCTGGCAAGTGCCGGCGAAATGCTGACAACGATTACCGCTAATCTGAAGCCCGTCAAAGATTTCCTCGCAACGCCAGAACAAAAACGCCCGGATGCGAAAGTTGAATTTGACGGAAGTGCATATTCTTTTGAGAATGTTTCGTTTTCCTATAACGATACCAAAGAAGTGCTTCATGGCATATCTTTCCAGACAAAACCAGGAACTATGACCGCTATCGTTGGGGCTTCCGGCTCTGGCAAATCAACGATTGCAAAGCTGATGGCTGGATTTTGGGATGCGACTTCCGGTATCGTTCGTTATGGTGGAAAGGACATAAAAGACATTCCATTCGATCAGTTGATGCAGGAAATCAGCTATGTGGCGCAGGACAACTTTTTGTTTAATAAGTCTATTCGAGAGAATATTCGCATGGGAAACCCACAAGCGTCTGATCAGGAAGTAGAGGCTGCGGCCAAAGCCGCAAACTGCCATGACTTTATTATGAAATTGCCGCAAGGGTATGATACCTTTGCCGGTGACGCGGGAGATCGGCTTTCAGGGGGCGAACGCCAGCGCATTACGATTGCAAGGGCTATGCTGAAACAGTCAAACCTTATCGTTTTGGACGAGGCAACTGCCTACGCTGATCCCGAAAGCGAGGCTCAAATCCAAGAGGCTGTTGGGCGTCTTGTTCACGGCAAAACTCTTGTGGTTGTCGCCCACAGGCTTTCCACTATTCAAAATGCGGAGCAAATTCTTGTCGTTGATAAGGGAAATATTATTGCCAGAGGAACACAGAAAGAATTACTGGAACAGTGTCCACTGTATCATCGAATGTGGCAGCAGTATGTCGGAGCATCAAATCTGGAAAAGAAGGAGGGATAGGCAATGGTTGCTATGATTAAAAGAATACTCAATCTGGCGGGAAAGCATAAATCAAAAATCTTGCTGGGCATCCTCTTTAATTTCCTGAAAAGCGTATGTATGGCAATGGTTTTATGGGCGGTTTATATTGTTGCCTCTGATCTGGACAGCCTGACAATGGATGTGATCTGGAAAGCTCTTGCTGTCTTGTGTATCAGTGTGTTGGGCCGTTTCTTTTTTCAGTGGCTTATGGATATTTCCATGAGTGCTAAGGGCTTTGATATATTCCGTGATTACAGACTTCATGTTGGCGCCCTCATGCGAAAAGCACCTATGGGATATTTTTCCGAGCAGCGTTTGGGAAGTATTCAGAATGTACTTACAACGACAGTAACAGAGTTGGAACAATATTCCATGATGGCGGTCACTGATCTGACCAGCGGAGCGTTGATGGCGCTGGTAATGATCGTTTTCTTCCTGTTTTCCGTTCCTGTTTTTGCAGTAATCACCCTTGCAGGTTCCCTTGTCGGCATCCTAATTCTTCATGCTATTGGACAAGTTGCAAGGGAACACGCACCGAAAGTATTGGCGGCGCAAGAAGATATGACGACTCAGGCGTTGGAATATATCCGGGGAATTGCGGTGCTTCGTGCCTTTTCCCAAGCGGATGGTAGCGAAAATGCCGTTTATGCCTCTTTTCGCAAAAAGAAAGAAGCTGATCTTGCACAGGAACACGCTTCTATGGCTTTGATGAAATGGTACTCTGCTGTTTACAAGATAACCGGCAGTGTTTTGATGTTAGCCGCCGTTCTTTTGTATCTGGCGGGAAGTTTATCGTTGCCGTGGTGCCTCATGGTGATTGTCAGTGCCTTTATCATTTTTTCCGAAATGGAGCAGATGGGAAATGGTGCGTTTCTTTCCCGTGTCGTCACCGCTGGCTTAAACCGCCTGGAAGAAGTTACGAACATCCCGCAGATGGACACAACATCAAATAAACTTGTCCCGAAACGGTTTGATATTGAGCTTCGGGATGTATCTTTTGGATATGAAAAGTCCAGAAAAATTATCGACCATGTTTCTCTGCTTATCCCACAGGGAACCACCTGCGCGATTGTGGGGCCATCGGGATCAGGTAAAACAACCCTTTGCAACCTGATTGCCCGCTTTTGGGATGTTCAAGAAGGTCAGGCTCTTGTGGACGGGCAGGATGTAAAAAATTACACTGCGGATAGCCTTATGCAATATATCAGCATGGTCTTTCAAAGCGTCTACCTTTTCAATGATACCATTGAGAATAATATTCGCTTTGGCAATCCTGATGCAAGCCATGAGCAAATCGTGGAGGCAGCAAAAAAGGCTCAATGCCATGACTTTATCGTATCTTTGCCCGAAGGATATAACACAAAGGTGGGTGAAGGTGGCTCTACTTTGTCTGGCGGTGAAAAGCAGCGTATTTCCATAGCGAGAGCCATTTTGAAAGATGCTCCAATCATTATCCTGGATGAAGCAACATCCAGCGTTGACCCGGAGAATGAACATGAACTGTTGGCAGCGATTGAACAGCTTACAAAGGGAAAAACACTGATTTCCATTGCACATCGCTTATCAACAGTAAAAAATGCCAATCAGATTGTCGTTATATCGGATGGCAAAGTGGCGCAAAAAGGAACACACGCAGAACTGATTTCTCAAGATGGAATTTATAGTCGTTTTTGGAAACAGCGTGAACTGGCAAGTGGCTGGAAACTAAAGTGATTTCTTTTGCATAAACATCAGAACCTATTATTCTTGAAAGGGGGCGTGCCAAGGTGTTTTCTTTGATTATTCGTGAAGCATGGGAAGAATTGCAACAAAAACAGGCAAAGGAGCGCAAAGAGTTTATGAAGCCCGTAATAACTCCGTCCGGGGAGGACTACCTGGAAACCATCCTTGTTCTCCAAAAGAAACGCGGTATGGTGCGCTCCGTAGATGTGGCCCGGCACATGGAGGTGTCAAAGCCCAGCGTGTGCCATGCAGTGGCTACCTTGCGGGACGGCGGCTTTCTTACAATGGATGAAGATCACTTTCTCCATCTGACCGATGTGGGCCGCGAGGTTGCCGAAAAAATCTATGAGCGCCATTGCTTTTTTACCGAGCAGCTTATCGCCGCAGGCGTTGACCCAAAAACTGCGGAGGCCGATGCCTGTCGGATTGAACACATTATCAGCGATGAGAGCTTTTCACGGCTGAAAGAGGCAGCCGCACAAGAGCAAGAATAAACCGAATAAGATAAGCTATCCTGCCCCGCTAAACGGGGAAAGAAAAAAACCGTTGCGGGGCAGGTGGCTTTGTGCGCGCAATTTACATTTTCACCCGGCGGCGGTTTTGAAATACATTTCAAGGCCGCCGTTCTCCATGCCCTTATGAGGATGACGACCCTGTGCTGAATGTTACGGCGGCTTTAGGAGGGAGCCGCCGTGAAGCACAGAGGGTTTCGACATAATCCGGCAGGAATTTACCTGCCAAAAAAAGCCCGTCCCCGGCAACGGGGATTTATACCCAAGAAGATGAACTATACGATGTAAGGCAACATCAAAATACACCAGATAGCGTCTGGCTGGATTATATCCAGTCAGGCGTTTTTTGTCATATCCTGCGGTTCTCCGTAGGGTGCCGATCTCCACCGTCCCCATTTCAATTCACCCGTCAACCCCTGAATTGAAATGGAGGACAAGTATGTTTGATAAGAAAAGCGAATACGCCCTGAACAAACACGATCAGGACAGCATTATATACATAAGCGTTAGCGGCCGCATCCGGCTCACCCGCGCAGACTTTTCCAGCGAGGAAGAATTTCTGAAATGGAAAGCCTGGTCTGATGCAGACTACCACCAGACAGAAAAGAAAGGCCGGAGCTTCAACGATAATCGGGTGGCTCTGGATGATTACCTGGATGTAGTCGGAGCGGTTCGGTCTGCCGAGGATGAATTTTTTTCTGAGCTTTTGAAGGCAGATGTCCAAGCAGAGGAAAAGACTTTGCGGGAGAAACGGCTGGCTGCATTGAAAACCATTCTGAACGCAAAGCAGTATCGCCGGATCTGGCTGTACTATGCTGAGAGGAAGTCTGTCACCGAGATTGCCAGGCTTGAAGGAGTGACGAAGGCCAGCGTCTCCCTCTCACTTGCCAGGGCAATCAAAAAAATTTCAAAAAAGTTCGCGGCGGGCCTCAAAAATAGCTAACAAACGGCCTTAAAAAATGTGATAGGTGAAGGACACATTTTCCTCACCCTTCACAGAACCATGACAACTGAATATACGGTATTGCAGGTACGAAACCCGCGTGATGAGCGACATAAGGTGCGCCGCCATGACGATAGCTTCAAGGAGGTGATGGGACAAGCTATCCGAGCGATCAACGCATACCTTAGACCCGGACAGGCACTCCGGGCGCGATGACAGCGCGGGGGTTAAAGATACTTTCTCACGACCTCCCACAGACTTGAGGGGGAACCCTGCGGCACACGCTTTGAACGATGCTGCGGAGTTATGACAGCCCTGCCAGGGGCGGCCTGTAATATCCCCACCGCTGGGGATGCGTGGCAAATACAGCGGGCTTGAAGTTACAGAAAAGTCAAGGCAGCCGCGCCGAAGTGCGCCGTATGTTACAACGGCTCCAACCAGATCGGCGCGGCTGCTTTTTTGTTCTCGAAGGAGGCGAACAATTATGACTTCAAATTCGCCTGTTTGTTATGCGAATATTCCGTCCGGGACTTCCGGGCGTACTCATACAGAAAGATACTCCGCTGTTCAGCCTGCGGGCTTTGGTAAGATCGGCATGACGATTGAAGAAGCTGCCGACTATACCGGCATTGGACGCAACACCCTCCGCCGCCTTGTGGATTGGGGAAAAATCCCGGTTCTGCGGATTGGGCGCAAGTCTATTGTCCGCGTGGATGTGATTTGCTGTTTTATGCAGATCAACGAGGGCCGTGACCTTCTGGACCGCAATCAGGTCCTTGCGGTGGATTGAACATAGAAACTTTGAAATTTAGCAAGCGGTATGTTTGATAGGAAAGCCACCCTTTGCTATAATCAGGGTGACACATCACTACGGTTCCGTTTGCCAGCATAGAAAGGAGTTTGCTATGGCAAAAGGATCTGTAAGAAAGAAAGGAAAGAAGTGGTACTATCGCTTTTATGTAGAGGATGCCAGCGGCAACCGTGTCCAGAAAGAATTTCCGGGAACAGAAAGCAAGAGTGAAACCGAGTCTCTGCTCCGCAAGGCGATGGAGGACTATGAAACCAAGATGTTTCTGGCGCAGGCCAAGAACATCACTTTGGGAGATATGCTGGATATGTGGGTGGAGGAAGAACTGAAACCCGGTTCGTTGAGCGATGGGACTGTGACAGCCTATATCAACACTGTTTCCCGCATCAAGAAGCACCCCATTGGTAAGCGCAAGCTCAAGACGGTAACTTCCGACCATCTGCAAAGCTATATGGATTTGTTGAGCTTCGGAGGGACAAGTCCCGATGGAAAAACCGTTGAGGCTTTGAGCAAAGGCTCGCTGGGCCAGTATTCGGCAGTGCTTCAAAATTCCTTCCGCTTTGCAGTTTTCCCCAAAAGGCTGATTACCTTCAATCCGATGCAGTATGTGGTGAAACGGGTCAAAGACGATGAATATGAGCTGTTCACCGAAGATGGCACAGGCGACCTTCCCGTTGAAACGCCAACAATCTCCCATGAGCAGTATTTGGCGCTGAATGAGCTTTTGAAGAAAAAGCACAATCCCGCGTTATTGCCTATCCAGATCGCCTATTTCGCCGGACTTCGTATCGGCGAGGTGTGCGGGCTGACTTGGCAGGACATCGACCTGAAGGAACAGTGCCTCACCATTCGCCGGAGTATGCGGTATGACTCCGTAAGGAAGAAAACGCAGATCGGCCCCACCAAGCGTAAGAAAATCCGTACCGTGGATTTCTGCGACACCCTGGCGGCTATCCTGCGGGAAGCCAAAAAGGAGCAAATGCTGAACAGCATCAAATACGGGCCATTGTACTCTCAAAACTACTATCGCATCGTCAAGGAAAAAAATCGCACCTACTACGAGGTCTATTCCTTGCCCCGGACAGAGACACCGCCGGAAGATTACACCCAGGTTTCCTTCGTCTGCCTGCGGCCTGATGGAGCCTATGAAGCACCTGCAACGGTCAGCAGCGTATGCCGATACTCCCGAAAGAAAATCGGGGATATGGATGACTTTCACTTCCATCTGTTGAGGCATACATATACGACCAACCTTCTCTCTCACGGAGCCGCACCCAAGGATGTGCAGGAGCTGCTGGGACATTCTGATGTAAGTACCACAATGAACATTTACGCCCACGCCACCAGAGAGGCCAAGCGAACTTCCGCAAGGCTGCTGGATAAGGTTGTAGGGACGGCCTGAAAAAAGTTTCCCTCATTTCTTCTCGCAAGGGAAAAAATGAGGGAAAAGGGCCAAACCGAGGTGGCGAAAACGCTGGAAACACCAGTGTTTTCAAGGGGTATAGAAATTTTAACTGAGAAAATCAGATTATGAAAACGCTGCCCGGGCGCTACCAACACCCGGACAGCCGCAGAAATTATTCACTCTCTCGAAGCAAATGTCTCCTTCTGCATTGCCAGTCTACCACACGGCGATGTTAAAAGCAAGGGGGACGGAAAGGAGTCCTATGCGAAAAAATGAGGCCAAGTGGTATGACAGTGCAAAACGATGGCAAATCAAAATCCAAAAGGATGGAGAACGCCGCACTTTTTTCTCATCTATAAAAGGAACGAAGGGTAAAATCGCCGCCGAAAAAGCGGCGGATGCTTGGTTAGAAAGCGGACTGGCAAGCGAAAGCACAAAATGCGGAGAATTGCTGGATGCCTATTTTGGCCATATTTCCAAGAGCACCAGTAAAAGCAACGCCAATCAACAGGAAAATTTCGTAAAAAACTACCTGAAACCGGCGATTGCCGCGAAGAAAATCAAGAAGCTCACGCTGCTCGACTTGCAGGCAATCATTGATAATGCGTATGCGCAGAAGAACTTGTCACAAAAAACGCTGAAAAATCTGCGCGGCTGCATTTCCGGATTTATCAAATACTGTCGGCTCGGTAATTATACAAATCTCAACACTGCGGACCTCACAATCCCCAGAAGCGCAAAACGTCCGTCCAAAGAAATCCTCGCGCGAAGCAGCATTCAGACGCTGTTCACAAAGGATGTGACGCAGTTTCGCGGTGCGCTGCAGGCAGACAGACTGGTGTATTCATGCTTATCGTCTTGCGGTGCTGGAAGGACTGCGCCCGGGTGAGCTGCTGGGATTGCGTTGGGAGGACTTGAACGGTTCTACATTGACGATTCATCAGTCCATTAACGATTTGGGAGAGGTTACAGACGGTAAAAATGAAAACGCAAACCGTACCATTGTGCTGACCGGACTTGCGATGCAGGAAATCGAGGCACAGCGCAAACAACTGCACGACCGCGGAATGGTTTGCAAGTGGATTTTTCCAAACGAAAAGTGTCAGCCGTTCCGTCAGAAGGCCTTTCGCAACCGCTGGTACAAGTATTGTGAAACGAACCAAATCAGCGCGGTCACGCCTTATGAGCTCCGGCATACTTTCGTGTCTATCTGTGATGAAATGCCGGACGGACTCAAAAAGCAGGTCGTCGGGCACAGCCGCAATATGGATACCAATGGCATCTACGGACACCGGAAAACCGGCGACTTGGAGCGCGCCGCGGCGTATAGCGATGCCGCGTTCCGGGCAATCCTCTAACAGCATAGAAAATGAGGCTGTACAGTGTGGCACAGCCTCATTTTTATAATTCTTGCAGAATCTCTTTAGTCTGCACCCGCTGTCGCAAGTTCAGATATACTTGCGGTCAAAAAACTAGAGCCGCAGCATAGCGCTGCGGCCCTTACAAAACCGAAGTTTTTCTTTGTAGTTTTATTATATGCGGCGGAACCCAAAAAGTCAATGGGAGTCCATCAGGCTGTCTGTTAATTTTACGAAAAATTCATGTGTGGATGTCAGCAGACCATTTCCGGCAAAATAATCCTTGTGCATTGACATTCTCGTATGCAGCAAGTCATAAAGCTCTGTAAGCCGTGTGTTTCGGGTGTTCTCGCTGGTCACAACTTTGTCATAGACATACAGAAGGTGGACAATTTGGTTGATACGGCGGTTTGCCAGCTTCTTTTTACGCATATTTTCGCCGATACCGGCGCGGCAGACAAAATCCGTGATGAACCGCGGCGTTCTGCTTACATTTCGCTCAGATGCTTCCTCCGGCCGCAGGTCATTGATGATGCAGTTATTGTGCGCAGCCGCATTGCGAATCTGCCGGACTCGGTCAAGGCTCTTTCCGTCAATCGGAGACTCCCAGCCGGATTCTGCTGCATAGAATGCAATAAGGTCTTCCAAATCACCGAATGAAATAACCTCCACGAATACCCAAATCGGCATTTCGCCGCGATATTTTTTCATGAGTCCTTCACAGTAAGGATTCTTCGTGTTTTGTCCAATCTTGCGGGATATCGCGCCGGAGCGTTTTGAAATGTTTTTTGCGCGTTCCTCGAAATTTACGCCGCTTGTGTCCGTGATGAAGTCCGTGACAATTTTGTAGCCGTCTTCGCCGTTTCCGGCTTGCAAATTATTTTCAACCGCCTTAATTAGACTGACTTTTAAGAAGTGTTCAATATCAAGGCACATTTTCAGCAAAATGTGCCTGACCTCCACATCAATACGAGCCAGTTCAATCAGGTAGGCAAAGTCCAAGTCACGGTATTGGCCTTTTCGGGGGCCAGCCGGAAATTTTGTGTAGTTCTTTCGATACGATGAAAGCTTGAAATAGTTGTTATTTCTTCCGAGATAGTCCTTAGCTTCGTCTTCCGAAATAATTTCAAACGTGATGCCCTTTTCTTTCGAGTGAGCAATTAAACCATCCACACCCAGCATCGGCTTCAGCGGCATTCCAAGCGCCCCCATTCCTGCTTTTATAATTTGAATTATACCATGCCAAAGCAGAAAAAGCCATATAAACATAAAGATGAGATTATTTGATTTGCAAAAATACACAGGAAATATTTGTAGCTACTCACAGTGGACTTTTGTGTGGATTTTGTATTATACGTGAAAAAACAATTAGACGTGCCACATTTAATCGTACCCACTTTCGTACCCACTTTTATTTTCGGCCACCGAAACACAGTATTTTTAAGCACAAGAAACGCAAGCAAAATGCCTGTAATCTCAATGAAATTTCGATTGCCGCCACAATTATACGTGGTTCAAATTCCTCTCCCGCAACCATAAAACCACCGCATTTCACTTGAAATTCGGTGGTTTTTCTAACTTTTCACATTGCTTTGCAATTCTGCAAAACTTGCTTTGACCCCATTTTGACCCCAATTGGTGCTAAAACGTCCGTATGTCAGGGAGCATCCTTGCTTCGTACATTGAAATGTATCTCAGTTAAGGCACATCTTTAGAGGAATAAATGAACGCAGATGTTTGTTGCAGCATCAGGCGCAGATGAATACTGGCGTCAGCTTCTTTCCAGGCATCCTGAGGAGCCAAAAATTATCATAAACCTTTCCATTTCTAGTTGAAATACGAAAAATAATAACATACAATATAAATATTGGAAAAGAAGTTAAGGAGGAGCATTATGGGGTATATTGCGGATATTCTCAAATATGAGGGTGACAACACTACATTTGTCTGGAAGCATCCATGCGAAGATTTTAACAGTTACACGCAGCTCATCGTTCATGAAACCCAGGAAGCCGTTCTGTTTCTGAATGGCCAGGCACTTGACTCCTTTGGTCCCGGCCGTCACACACTGGAAACGCAGAATACGCCGCTGCTGAGCAACCTTCTGAACCGCGCAACAAATGGCAAAACGCCGTTTCACTGCGAAGTCTACTTTATCAATAAGACCGAGCAGATGGCCATTCGCTGGGGCACCGACAGCCAGGTGCAGTTTCTTGAGCCCACCTATCACTTCCCGCTCAGTCTCGGCGCAAGCGGTGAAATGAGTCTGCGTGTGCAGGACGCCAGGCGGCTTTTGCTCCGTCTTGTCGGCACAGAATCCACACTTGACCGCCAGACGCTTGCCGCCTGCTTCCGCGCGTTTTTGATGGCACGGATCAAGCCCTATATTGCGCAGTTCATGCAGGCAGACACGGTCAGTATTTTTGAACTTGATGCACATCTGTTGGATTTCTCCAGTTCCCTGCGGCAACAGCTCCTGCCAGACTTTGCGGATTATGGCGTGGAACTTGTGCGCTTCTTCGTCACAAATCTCGCGCGGCCTGATGGCGAAGCACAATATGAAAAATTCAAGGATCTGCATTTCCGCAAATATGCCGACATTGCCGAGGCGCAGCTCCGCCAGCAGACGGATCTGATCCAGGCGCAGACAGAAGCGCAGAAAACGATCATCGCTTCCCATGCAATCGCACAAAAGCGCATGCAGGAAGGATATACCTATCAGCAGGAACGCAGTTTCGACGTGGCGCAGGATGCAGCAAAAAATGAAGGAGCCGGCGGGCTGACCGGACTCGGCATCGGCATTGGTGCGATGGCCGGTGTCGGCGGCAGTGTTGGAGGTCTGGTTGGAAACGCGGTCCGCGATGCGCTGCACAGCACAGTGCAGCCGCCGGAGGCAATCGTTTTCTGTGAAAACTGCGGCGCGGAGCTCCCGCAGGACGCAACATTCTGCGATAGGCACTCGTGCGTTGCATCTATCATCTGTACTACTTTTAAAGTACTCATACCGAGTACCCTCTCCACCCGTCTGGTTACCGCTTACACTGCCAACTACTTCTTGGCCAGAAAGCAAGAAAAGCTTCTCACTACTTGTTACAGTGTTTGCCGATCCAATTCCAGCACCTGTAATTTTAGTAACCTCTCGTACTCCGGCCTGAACCTCTGCAGGCATTCTCTTTAGAATATTAGGTAGATTTGATTTTCGCATCCAGGAATCTACCCAGCGATTAACAGTCTGACTGGAGTTCATATACGCTAATGTTGCGTAAGACGTGTGCAGCATGAAAGTTAACGGAGCTTTGCCCGAGCCGTCGGCGTAGTCATCGTGATTCTTGCCAATGATGTCGATTGCATAGGTCTTGTTGTTGATCGTCATATTGCAGCTGTCGCCGACATTCCATGTGTCCGGCACCTTATTCTCTTGACAGAGTCTCACAATAGTAGCCCAATCATTATTAGCGAACACAGGATCAAACATCTGCAAAACTACTGCATTTGTTCCGACCATAACATCGTCTGATCCTATTGCACCATCCAACTCAGCTGCTACACTCCACTCGCCGGTCTCATCGACCGTCAGTGTGCAATTCCCGCTCGCATCTGCCGTCCCGGAAACCGTTTTACTGCCCTTCGTGGCTGTAACGATTGCACCCGCGTTTGACGTGACGACGATCTGCAGCTGCGGTGCAGTCATGGTGCCGGTAATCAGCTCGCCACTCGCATCGTGCGCGGTCTCGCCTTGTGCAAGCTTCGCTGCTGTAACGGTGTCCTGTGTCAGATCAAGCTTTACTTCGCCGTTGATCTCAACCTTGTTGACTGCCACGATCAAGCACCTACTTTCAGTGTCTGGCCTCCCTGATCGTTATCCGTGTAAGTAACAGGAATTGCAGCAACAGTAACCGAAGACAGATAGTTGAACTTCGGACTGTCAGGCGTAACTTCCTGTTGTACGAATGTCGGAGTAACCGTCTTCGCCTGAGGCTTTACGCCTTCAGAACCAGACATAGTACCTTCAACACCAAGCACCGTGATACCCTCACGAATGTTGGCCGGAATCAGCTTTGCAGCCTCATCAGCGTCGATAGCAGCATCACCAGAACCGTCATGGAAGCCCATCGGAATAGGCACAGGAGTGTCCTTATTGGTGATTTTCAGGTGCTTTGCACCATTATTGGGCATTGTACCAGTCAGCTTGGAACCTGCCACATATGCTGTCTTATCCTTCAGAATTTCTGCAGCAACGGCAGTTGCGTCGCTGGTGTCAGCATCCTTTGTACTTGTACCAACGATAGATGCGCCAGATTTGTCATGGGCTTTAATACCCTTAGCCAGCTTATCAGGAGTGATATCGTCCTGAGTAAGGTCGAGCTTAACTTCAGTACCAACGATAACCTTGTTTACATATTGATTAGCCATAATATTCATCTCCCATAATGAGTGTTGCACCCCCCGCATCGTTCGAGACGATATACTGGGGGATCTTCTTGACGGTTACATTGTCTTTCAGGAAGCGGTCCTTCGTTTCCAGCGAGACCGCCTCATAGATCTTGGGCGTGACCTCGTATGCCCCGGTGTAAGGTTTGGCACCCCCGGCGGATATGGAGGCCGAGAAGCCGAAGGAGACGTCGCTGCCTCCGCCGGTGTCAAAGCGCAGCGCGCGATCTCCGGCCAGCTCAAACGTGACCGGCGTCACTGGAACCATTACAGCACCACCTTTGACAGCGCGTGCAGAACGTCGATCTGCTGGATCGGGGAGCCGATGACGTCCCCCGAGGTAAATTTCACACGCACCTGCATCTGGCAGGTCTTCGGGAGCTTGAATGTCTCCTGCTGCGTCAGCGGGAAGCGGAACTTCCCGTCCTTGTATTCGACTTCGCCGGGGTATTTCTTCTGCAGGTACAGAAGCGAGACCTCGACGGTCTCGATATCGTTGATCTCGAGCGCTTCGCCGTTGTTCGTGATGGAAATATCGATGTTATAGGCATCACCCTGGACCATAGGATGTACCTCCGTTTCTCAGGATCCTACAATTTCGCAATCCGCCGCTGCAATACCGCTGAGGCGGATACCCATGCTGGTGATCGTACCGGTGATCGTGCTGCCCCACGGCGTTGTCGTTTTGACGTAATCGCCGGGGGTCTCGCCGTCCATGACGATCCGTGCGCTGTGGCGCTGGCGGCGCATGTAATAGTCGTAGACGTGCTGGGCGACCGCAGCGACGTTACTGCTGCTGACCAGTGTCGCGTCCTTGACCTCAACAACATTCGGCTTCGTCGTAGCCGTGACCTTCGGGTTGGTCTTCGTCGTGACGGTCGTCGTGTGGTAATACGTCGTGCCGTCGACCTCTACGCTGTCACCGCTGCCGGTCGTTTTATACGCATGCGCCGTCACGCGCACCTCCGTCACCGGGGAGGACGTCTCCACGCTGCCGCCGGTATAGATCCGGTCCAGCGGGATCTCCACCGGTTCGTCAGCCGGGAGCTTCCGCACCTTGATCCCGCGCGTGCCGCTGGTGTCGATGGTGGCGCAGATCGCGAATGCGATCTGCTGCAGCGCCTCGCGCTTCGTGCAGTCCGGGATGTAGCCCGTGACCTTCGCGTCATCCAGCGCGGAGTCGTATTCCAGTGTGAAGTGCCCGGCAAGGATCGTCTGTATCAGCGTCTTTGCGGACGCGCCGGAATAGATCGCAGCCGCAAACGGCTCACTGTCCATGACGCCGAGGGCATCGATACAGGAGACATCATAGACGCTGACGCTCTTGCGGGAGGACGATTCGATGTAAAACACGCCGATCAGGTGATCCGAGTCATACGCGCTGACGGGCTGCTTCTGCTGGAAGACGTAATCAATGTCATCCGCACTGTCCAGCGAGAAGTCGAGCGTGTTGATCTCCAGATCGTCTGAAATGATGTTCAGGCCCTCCGTCACTCTGACGGAGCGGAGTTCCGCCCGCTCAAATTCCCGGACGATGCCAAAGAAGATCTGTGAAATCTTCGCGTAGTGCTTTGGCAGATTCGTCTTATTGATCTGGATGACGAGCTTGTTATATAGGTCGACCTGCTGCTCGCAGAAATACTTGTACGAGTTCGGCGTGAAGGTCTTGCTCGCAAGCTGTTCTTCGCCGTTGTACCACGTCAGGACGATCTCACTGCAATAGTCACCCTCCGAGCCGTCGAAGTAGAAGAAAATGCCCGGGGACGAGAACTGACCGTTCAGGGAGATCGTGATCGTCGGTGCTGCGTCAAACGTGCAGTCGTCGTTGCTTTGCACCGCGGACCAGAATGCGGCCCGCTGGCTCCCGAGCAAGACGCGCGTCCCGTCAAGAACCCACTGATTCTGCTCGAATGACGCCAGCAGCCCGGCGTCTGTACCGTAGGGGATCAGAGCAGGGTTGGCAAAGTCTTTTCTCGCCGTCGTCGTTACTGTCGACGCAGCTGCAGCGCCGACCGCGACGTCCTCATATACTACTCTCACGCTCATGCCGGGGTCCTCTTGGGCTTCATGGCAACAAAATTGACGGTCAGGTTCTGCCAGCTGTTTTTCCCGGCATAGCTGGACGCCAGTTCATCGTCGCCATTTGCAACATACGCGTCGAACGTCATGGTCGTCTGCGCATAGGGGACTGTCAGTACGTGGCTGTCTGCCGGTGCGGAGATCGTTTCATAAAACTCGTCGTATTCCTCGGGGTTCGATGTCACGGAATCAATTTCCAGACTGTAATTGTAATAGGTGCCGATGATGTCGCGCGTCATTGCGCCGGTCATCACGCGCCCGGCATTGTCGCCATCAAGCACGGAGAACGAACGTTTCAGACTCACGACGTGCAGATTCGGATACGCTTTTCCGTCAAGGCTCAATACACTATTCATGCTTTCACCCCCGCGAGCTTCACGCCGACACGCTGCGTCTCATCATTGTTTGCCTTGTAGACGGCGCGGGCGAACTCCCGCTTGTCCATCTCGAGCACGACCGTGATGCTCCGGCCGCTGCCTCCATTCTCGTTGAGTGCCTGCCGGAACGCCTGCAGCATGGTTTCCAGCGGCGTCTCAATATTCGTCCCGCTCTTCTGGTCTCCCAGCACCGCGAGGAATTCCCGGTTCGGCGGGATGACCGCGCCGGAGGCGAGACGGGGAAGCTCGATTCTACTGACCGGCGCAATGTTGATGCCGAAGGTCTTGCCGCCCAACAACGGGACCCACTCGGGAATGTTGACCTGAATTTTATTCAGCGCGGAAATTAGGAGATTGATACCGTCAATGATGAAATTGATTGCGCCCTCGACCGTGCCGACAATTAGATTCCAGATACCCTTCAAAATTTCGAGCACACCGTTCCAAGCCTTTTTCCAGTCGCCTGTGAAAATGCCGGTCAGGAACGTGATCAAACCTTTCAGGATTTTTACCCATGCGTTGTACTGGTCGGAAAACAATTTCCCGATAGTCTGAAAGATCGCGGCCAGCGCTGGGTTCTTAGACTGCATCCACGTGATGAACGCATTCCACGCATCGCGGATGGAGCTTACAATGGCGTTCCACGTTTTTTTCATACCTTCCCAGATCTGCTTTGCGCCCTCTGCTGCGAGCTTCAAATCGCCTGAGAAAACGCCTTTGAAAAACTTGCCGAAACCCTCAACAACATCTTTCAGGCCGCTGATAAGCTCTTCACCGTGCCCGGTGAAGTACACAAGGGCCAGCAGAACGGACGCAATTGCCGCAATGAGTAGCGGGATCCAGTTTCCAGTCAGAAGACCGATACCAATGCCAGCGGCAAGAAGCCCGGCGATAATCGTCAACGTATTTTCTAACGTCAGGCCGTTTTCAATCACATCTTTAATGCCGACAATCAGCATTGCAAGACCGCCTACTACAAGGGCAATGCCCGCAGCAGTTGCGCCAAATGCAATCGCAAGGCCACCAGCCAACGCCACGAGTCCAGCCAGCATACCGGCGAAGTTCTGCAAATCGATTCCGTTTTTCCATGCGTCCAGCCAGAAATAGATAAGCGCAAACGCGCCCGCCGCGGCAAGTGCAATGCCACCGATCTTGCTGAGATCATCTGTAAACATACTCGCGATTTTCCACGCAAGCAAACCGGCCGCAATCGCACCGACAATCCCGAGAATATCATGCAGTTTGTCTTCTGCCATATCAAGATTCGAGAAATCCGGGGTGATGCCCTCCGTGCCGGAAGAGCCGCCGCCACCGCCGCCAGCATCCGACGCCTGATTGCTTGTGATCTGGTTGATCTCGTCGAAGCTCGCCATGCTCTTGCTCGCATCCTCAGCGGCAGAACCTACGCCCTCGAGTGCTTCCTTCTCTTCGGTCAGGCCCTTTGCCGCAGATACTTGCGTGCCCCAGCTTTTACCGGACAGCATACCGAAAAATTTTGCAATTGCCGTCACAACCTGAGTAAGAATGTTGACCAGCTTCACAAAAACCGGGATCACAACTTCAAGAATCGGCTGTGCCAGCGTCAAAAGGGCGGCTTTCAGCCGAGCGATAGACGCACGGGCTGCATCATTCTGCATGATCGTCTCGCCAAGCCAGCTGCGCAGCTGAGAGAGGCCACGGGAAATGAGCGTAAATACCAACGCGCGCTTAAAAAGTCCGCTGATCCGGTTCCCAAACTTGGACATACTCTTTTCAACGCGCGACGCCGCCTCGGCCATGCGTTCGGACGCACCGCCCGCATTTGTGATCTGTTTCGTGAGCGCTCCGGCCTTTTCTTTTGCATCGTCAAGTGCCGCTGTTTGCTGGATCACCTTGTCGGTCACGCGGGCATATTTTGCATCAAGCGCCTCGACCGCCTTGTCCTGCTTGGCAAGAGCCGCCTCTTGCTCTTTCAGCTGCGCGGTAACGGCAGCCTGCCGCTCCTGCGCAGCGATAAATTGAGCTGGGTCAACAGAAACAGTGCCGGACGTTATTTGCGTCAGCTGCGATGCCTCGGTTTTCAGAGACCGAATTGCATCTTCGGTTTGCTTCGCGGATGCTTTTGCCGCGTCCAGCTCTGCTTTGATCCCGCTCTGTTCTCCAGTGCTTTTGTTCAGGTCAGCTTGGATCTTTTCGATGGATTTTGTGACCTTATCCAGCTCTTTTTGAGCCTGTTTTGCATCAGCATCGACCGCAATAACAACCTTGCCGTCCGCCATAGTTTCACCACCTTATGTTTGCTTTGGTGCCCCGATCCCCCACGCGGCAAGTAGATTCTGCTCTGCCTCCGTGTAGGTCGTTTTCAGGTCGACCATTTTCCGGTTCCGCCGGTAGAATTCGCGCTCCTGCTTATCCAGCGGCTTCCCGCGGGCCTTTTTGTCCCGGATCGCAACGACCTGCGCAAAGAGGCAATCGCCAATCTCCATGTAGTACGACAAAAACGACCACCAATGGAGATATGGGAGACTGCGGACTTCGCAGCCAGCGATCCGGTTGACCGGGGAAATGATCATGTCAAAATCCTGCTCCCACGACATAACGGCGGGCTGTTTTCCCTGCGTCTTTGCCCCCTGCCCGTGGTCGATAAACCGGAAGCACTGATTCAGCGCTTCTTGGTAATCCGACGCAGGCATTGACGAGAACTCCGGATAGAAGATAGTCAACGCAGCTTCGGCTTTGTCCTGTTCGTCGAGATCACCATCAGAAAGGGCGGTGAGGATATCCAGCACCGCCCGATAATCTGACTGGATGGTGTATTCTGTTCCGTTGACCTCAACCGAAGTCGGCAGGGAATAGATTACTTTTTCCATCTATCTGTGTATTTTGCGATACGGGGGTTCGTGCGCTTCTGTTCGCGGCTGAACGTTGTGTCGATCTGGTCGATCACGGCCAGCATCAGATTGCACCAGACCGGCAAGCCGTCGGCCAGCGCGTAGACATTCATAGTGCCAAACAGCGCTGCGCAGACCGGCTTTTCAAACAGACCGTCGATCATGTCCCGCATTTCCGCGTCACGGCGGCGTGCGATCTCGAAGATCTCCTTCTTGTCGGCGCACTTTTCGATCTCCGCTTTGTATGCTTCCTGCTTTCTGTCCAGTTCCTCGAACGTGCTGTAGATCTTCTCTACAACCGCGCTGTCGGTAGGATTGAAGGAAACTTCGATCTTATCGTTCAGGTTGAAAGCAACGACGCCGGTATCAAATCTGATATCTGCCATTTATCGTCCCTCCATCAGGCTGCGGAGTCCGGCGTAAACGTGATCGCGCCGTTGCTGCCGATCGCAGCCGTGCCGGTCGTGCGCGTGCCGCCCAGCGTCACGTCGAACGGCATACCGACGAAACCGCCGCCCTCGCCGCCGAGGCTCGTGGGCTTGACCATCGTCCCGTCGTAGCGCTCCGCAAAAACCGCCGTCTTAGCCGTACCTGCGTAGTGGTGGACAATGAGAACATCCCGGTTCGCCAGCGCAGCCGCGTCCTGATCCTTGACGGCCAGATTCCACAGCTTGACGAGCGCCGCGTCGCCAGAATCCAGCTCGCACGGGTCAAAGCTCTGCGTGATGATGGGCTTCTTCATGGTGGTTCTGGTCGTGCCGAGGATATCCTTGCTGGAATCCTCCTGCCAGTCATATTCCATACTGGAGTCGGTGACGCGCTTACCGAACGGAGACCAGACGGGCGTCGCCGACTCGCCGGTGTTCAGGTATGCGATCAGCAATTCTCGGTCAATGGTCTGGCCGGAAGTGGTATTAAAGGTCATATCTGCCATAGTTAAATCACCTCATATGTCAGTTTCATAAGTATCTGATGGTCTTCTGTACCGTCATCGTACCGGGCGAACAGAGCCGCACGGCTGGACGCTTCCACGCGCCGGACGCGCATCCCGTCGCCCAAAGACGGGTAATTTTGCATAGCCCAGTCTCCGAAGCGGTTGAGCATGGCGTCGCATTTCAGGCGCTTATCGTTGCTGCTGCCGGGGATGATGCGGGCGATGATCTTAAATTGGTATTCTGCTTCATGCCCGCCAAGCAGGTATTTCCGCGTGATGTACGCGCCCTGAATGGCGGACAGCGCCATACTTGCGGAATCTGCGGCGAGAAATTCATAGTTGATCGTCGCGGCTGGCATATCGTCGTCCGAAAAGGAGTTCGCCCAGACCATCATCTTTCGGGCGATATCCTGTTCTTCTTCCGCTGATACCAACTTTTTCTGTTTTTCAGAGTCCATGTTTCACCGCCTTGTCCGCAACGCGGATCCATTTATCAAGGTTTTCAGCTTTCGATGCCTCGAACCAGTGCGATTGGGCCTGAGAATGTCCAGAGGTATTGAACACAAGATTCTTGTCGGTCAGCACCTTCGTCCCGCCCTTCGGCGCGTATGTGCTTCCGGTCTCCGGGTCGATCATGACCTTCCCGTGGTAGAGGAACCGCGCGTATGGGCCGGGGTAGGTGACTGTATTCCCGTCCACGCGCGTTCTCTCATCGAGGGAGCCAGTCAAAAACGGAACATATGGGCTTGTGTCCTTCCGAACTTGAACTGCAACAATATGCTCCGCTCGGCTGCATACCTCTTTCAGCTTTTCTGCGATTGCATTAAGCCCGGACGTTTCCACGGAGAATTTCAGCACATCAGGATCCTCCGACTTCCCAGTGCTGCATATCAGCGCTGCCGAGGTCCTTCATGTCTACCTTCGTGACCTTGTAAACGTCGTCGTAGAGCATTTCAATCGCTTCCTCGGTCTTCTCCGGCTCAACGACTTCGCCCTTGACAAAAAAGGTCGTGCCGCCGTTGCCGTCCGTCGAGAGCGTCCAGAGCCCGCTTTTATCGACTGCTCGCCAGAATTCCTGTGGCCCGACGTAGCGCTTCGCAGCGCCCGTCACGCCATCCACAGCGGGCGTGGAGAATGGAATATACAGGTTGACAGCGTCCGCGCCCTCTAGCCCGCTTTGGCGGACATTTGCGGCTTTGGACGCCTGCAGCATCACGCCACGGAGGACTGTGATATAAGACTTTTGCACGTCTTTGAACGTGGTCTGGTCTGTTTCCTGCGTGACGTTGTAGATGGTTACAGTGTGGGGAGCGTACATGAAAAGCACCTCCCTCTGTACAGCAGGCCGGTATGCGCCAGGTATTCGCGCGCCGTGGCCGCAAGCGTCGCTTTCAGATTGTCCGCGGCTTTCATGGCCGAAACGGAAGAATCGCCGCTGCTTCGGAACGTGCGGGAGTAACCGCCCACAGTCTCGCTCTGCAATTCACCGAAATCAGATGCAAGCCCGGCGGTAAGGTTCTTCTGTGCAAGATCCTGTGCAGCTTCGATGGTCTTGTACCTGTCGACCAGCGCGCAGCATGCCATTTTCACCTCATGCAGATCCGCGCGGTTCTTTACCCGGTTCTGCGTGTAATAATCGAGGAAGGAGCTGGCACGAACGGCCAGACGATGAAAATCCTCCTCGTTGACGTTGCCGTAATAGCAGCCGGAGTAAAATTCATAGTCGGCATAGATCATTCGTACCAGCTCCTTTCATTTTTTACGAACCGACCGTAACAGTTGCCGTGCCGGTCTTAGTGCTGTCCTGCTTCGACTTTGCAGTGACGGTAATGCTCGCGGACGTCTCATTGGACGCGACCGTCAGCACGCCGCCTTCCGTGATAGACGACTTTGCACCGCTCTGGCTCCACTCGACGTCGCCACTTACGATGCCTTCACCCGCAACGGAGGCGGAAAATGCTTTGCTTGCGCCCTTCGCCACGGTCGCGGTTGCCGGGGCGACGGTCACAGTGGAGACCGTGCCAGCCTTGCCGTAGACCGAGAACGGGAACGGGTTGGTAATGCCCGCGTTGTAAGCGTTGACCGGGTTGGCGATTTCCCAGCCGAGGCGCATGACCGCACGCAGCGCGACCATATCGTTTTGCATGAGGTTGTAAGTGATCGCCTTCGTGGTCGGGTCCTGAATGACGCCCTCGGTGAAGATCTTGAAGGTCATGTCCTGCCGGATTGCATAGACCAGCTGCGACCAGTCGCCGACGATCATCTGCGCCTGAGACGGGTCAAATGCGCCGTTCATCGGGAAGTACATATCCATGCCGTCAAGGCCATAGCGGGTCGCGCCCTGCATGTCGGACTTGAAGATGGGCTGGCCGGTCGTGTCCTTCAGGCCACGAAGCTTGCCGCGCATCTGGATCGCGGACATAACGCCATTCGGGTTGAAACCGTCGAGTTCGACCTTTGCGATCAGGCCGCCCTCGCCCATGATGTCGTCAAAGACGCTCGTACCGACGGGCACGCCGTTGCCAGCAGCGATGGCCGAAGGAACAACGCCGTCACGCCACGTGCTCGGCTTGTTCGTGCCGAACAGGATAGCCGCATCAATAACCTTGCCGAAAGCCTCGGTCAGTCTCGGGCGGACCTCGCCCCAAATGTCATAGTCTGCATCGTCCAGGGCAGCTTCAGGGATCGGAACGATGACGGCGATTTCCTCGGCGTACAGTTTCTTCTTGTCCCACGCCATCTTGGTGGTCTGCTTGAATGCTTCGCCAGCGCCAGTGTCGGTCGCTTCACCATTGACAAAGAATGCAGACGGCAGGGCGTCGAGCACGTTGATGGTCTGGGTCTTGCTGGACATATTCGCCAGTCTGCGGCCCATGCGCAGGACTGCGGACTCTTCGATAGCGCCCTGCATGATGTCACGGGTTACGGGTTCCGGAATAAGACCGGAAAGAGAATTGCGATCAATAGTCGGCATATATAACTCCTTTTCTTATCTGAGAGCGCCACGAATCAGGGCGTTCATCTGCTGATTTGCTGTGTTTTCCTTTGTGCCGCCTCCTGTCGGGGCTGTCCAGTCGAATGTTGCTTTCTTTCGGTTTGCGGTCAATGCGTCGACAGCCTGCTCAAACGTGGTCTTGTCGTTGACCATCTTCATAGCCTTAAACGCAACAAATTCGGCATCCTCGCCGGTCAGGCCCTTGCTCAGCACGTATTTATCGCGCCGCAGCTGCTCGACCTCTGCCTGTGAGGCAGAAAGAGCCGCTTTGCTGTCCGCAAGGTCTTTTGCCTGCTTGGCCTGACGCTCCTGTTCGGTCTGCTGACTGTCCTTCCAAGTCCGATAGGCGGTGATTTCTTCCTCGCTGGGGTACTTTTTCCGTTCGCGATCGAGCCTCGTCTGGATGAGTTTATCGACATCAGCCTGCGTGAACGTTTTTTCCTGCTCGGGAGCAGTGATTCCCGTGCCCTGCACGTTGGGTTCTTCTGCCATAAAAAGCCTCCGTTTAAGGGCCGTCGCCCATTGATTACAAAGAAAAAAGAGCCAACCTGTAAGAAACCCTTACAAACTGACTCTTCGTGCCACTTCCGCGCGCTCCATTGCGCTGCGGGAAGGTATTTATTTTTTGATCTCTTCCATTTTTACGATCTGCGCTTTGATCGTGCCGTCTTTCATTCGCTTCAGCTGCACACGGCAGCCATCAGCAAGCGCCCGCTCAATGGCGGCTTTCAGTTTTTCGTCGATCAATACAGCACCTTCATCCTTTCTCGCTGTTCCGGCAGCCCCGCGGCCTTGCTGAACGCCTTGTATTGGCGTCTTTGCCTCTGGATGCGAATACTTACCGCCTGTTCGTCGTTTGCCAGACCAGCGGCGTTATAACCGGCTTTCTTGCGCTTTAATTTGCGTATGGTGCGCTCAATTTTGCGCTGCATCTGCGTTGCCTCGTATGCGGAATACTTTTTCCCCTGGAATTCGCACCCCAGCCCGTCATCGATATGCTTAAGCTGGTCATCGGTGTAAGTGCGCTCTGAAACTCCGGGAATAAAGGGGTATTTATGATGGCGGCAGTTCGCGCCGGTCAGACCATCGACGTATCCATAGCCGGTAGTAGCTACAAGGTCATCGTAAAGACCCATCGGATCAGGCTCACCGTTTTCACTTTGGTAATAGACTTTCCCTTGCCAGTCCTTGTGGCTCGACCACGGAGAATGGCCGGGCTTGTCTCGGGCACCGGAATGTGCGGATATCTCAAAATACCGCGTCTGCAGGTATTCTGCTGACTGCTTTGTATATTGATCGCATATCTGGTTGACGCCGGTCATCACCGCGCGGCGCACGGCGACGTCGATCTGGTCAACATGGCCGCTTTCATAATTGACCGTTTTTATGCCGCTCTTTGCAAGCTGCTGCACCGCTGGCTTGATGGCCTGATTATAGCTGACCGCGCCGGTCTGGATCTGCAGGGCGGCAGAATCGAGTGCCCATTGGTACGCTTTGGCCGGGCGCAGCATGGTCCTGCCGTTATCCACCAGAAAGCCCATAGAAGCTGTGATATTGTGAAATTCATCAAGTGTCTGCGCCCGGATCGCGGCGATCACAGGCGCATCGACCAGCATTTCTGGCTGCGTCAGCCCCGCCATATCAATGACGTCGGTATAATACTTCTGGTTTCTGGCTATTACATCGTCAAAAAGCTTGTTGAGCTTCTTTTCACTGATCCCAGATGTTTTCTGGATGGCCTTTTCGACGTCTTTTGTATCGATGCCATGCAACCGCAGCGCCCGAATCGCCTGAACCGTCACTTCGTTCAGCTGATCTTTCAGTGCAAGGCGGCTGCAAATCTCATCAAGCAGCGCATCTTCAAGTCCTCGGAAGAGTTCAGCGAGTTCTTCGGGAAGTGCATCAAGCAGTTCCGGAGTAAATGGATAGTGCGCCATTACTCGACCTCATCCTGCCCATCGGTCGTCATATCCTGCATTTTGGGAAGTGCTGCTTTTGCGGTCTCCTCGTCTTCGTTCATCCACTTCATGCGGAACTCCCAGTCGTTCATAATCCCAGCATTAAGAAGCTGCATATCGCGAGAAAAGTCAGTGGCCTTATCCTCAATGATAGAATCGTCGAAATCAATGCTGATCTCCACATCCTCGTTCAGCCCCGCGTTCATCGCGGTATTCCCAAGCCGGAGAAGGATCCGGCATAGTTCTACAAGCACCTGTTCGAGAACAATTTCATGCTTTTTGATGGTGCGGAACATGGTGCTGTTCTCGCTGATGACCTGTGTGGCTGTCGCGACGCTACCGCCATTAAAACGGTAATAAGTCTCTCCGAAGCCACACTTACTGGACAGCATGTTCAGATGGTCTTGCAGGCCCACATTCAGTTGTTCCGTCCGAAGGGTCGGGGAAATCGTCTCCACAACGTTCCCTTGCTGTGTATCTTCCGGGAGCAGATAAAAGCGCCGATCATTGTCATCAAGCGTCGGTTCGTCGTCCTCCCACCTTGTAGCGGGCATTTTGATCATCATCATCATTGGGCCGTTTTCAAACTCATTGACGTAACAGTCATAGGCGCAATCCACACCGCACAGAACATCGATTGCATTCGCATACACGGAAATGCCAACCGGAAGCAGATAATCAAGGTTATTTGCAATGTTCGGCCGGTCGATGACAAACTGCCGCTTGTCGCTTCCCGTATGCACCACGGGAGGGATCCGCTCAAATCCCGGAACCTCTGTCAGCAGAGCGTCAGAAAGCGTCTCGTTTTCGTAGCGGTAAATACTGTTCTCGATGACGTAAAGGCCGTTTTCGTCCTTCCGATGGATTTGCAAGTACAGGTAATTCTTTCCTGTCCGCGTGACCATGCTGTCGAACGCGCATTCCGTAATAATTCCGTTTTGCCAAGCCAGCGGGAAAATATGTTCGATCGTCACATAGTCTAGCTCGATGCTAGAAGCTTCGCCCCGCACGATCTCGCCGCTCTCGTTGACAGCTTGACCTACTACGCGGGGGATGTATGCCACGGTTCCGAGTGCAGATTTCATTTCCTGCATCTCGTTCGACTTGACCGTAAAGTTGTTTGCCGTCAGAACTCTGTCGACAAACTCCTGCTCTCTCCGGCCTTTGAGCGTGATCTGGACTTTCTCATTCATCAGAAGATTTGCCCAGTCTTCGCAGACCTTTTTCGCCATGCCGAGACTTGCGCGGTTGCATTTTGTCCACTTGTGGCCGTTATAGCGTCGATACTGATGGAAGCCCTTGACTTTGCCAACATACCACGACTTCCAAAGGGATACGTATGTATAAAAATCCTCCGGGATCGTTGTATATCCAAGCTCTTTCAGCTTATCGATAACCGTCATGCAATAACTCCCATTCTGCGGCTTACGGGCTCTAGGGCATACCGCGTCGCGTCGATCAGGTGATTGTTCGCGTCTGGGTACCCGCTGATGATATCGCCGTCTTTGTTCCTTTCGTATTCGTAGCCGACAAACTCATCATAAGCGTGCGGCGTTCGTTTTTTGTCAATAACAATCGTTCTGCGCTGCAGAAACTTCATTCCATACTCGACTGACCCGGGACCTTTGATAGCTTCGTATGATGGAAGCCCCATAGCCCGAAGGTCAGCGACACTCTTTGGCTCTGCGCTATCACAGACGATGCGCACGTTCCCATATCCGCGCTTCTTGATCATCGTTGCGCTCTGCTCGTTGGATAGCTTATTCTGGTATATCTCGTCGAGCAGATAGATTGTTTCCCGTGCCTTGTCATAATACAGCCGGATAAAAGCAAACGGATCCGGGAACCAGCCGAAGTCAACGCCCTGGTAGATCTTATCGAATCTTTTTACCTCGTCGTCCGTGATCTCCCGCAGCTCCAACTTGTCGAAAACGTTGCCGCCTGTGCCAACCGGAATGCCGAGGTATTCGTGCTGATATGCCCGCTCGTCCGTGGCCTTCAGATGTTCGGCCTCAGAAATAAACTGTTCGCCCAGCCACTCGGGCGGGGCCTCCAAGTATGTAGATTTGTGGCACAGCCGATCAGCGCGCTCTTCCAGGCTATCTTTGTTTGCCCAGTTGTCGCGGCTGATTGGCGGGTTATAGCTCTCGAAATTCCAGAACTTCGACCCGCCGCGCATTGTAGACTGCAAAATCGTTCGGATTTCCGCCCGCCCGGCAAACTGGTCTTTTTCCTCAAAGTGCGTAACAGCAATATAGCCGAACGGGACCTTGATGGATTTGATCTTCATCGGGTCGTCCGCGCCTCGGAACATGATCTTCTGTCCTGTAGGCTTATAGATCAGCTCCATCGGAGAGACTTTCGCCTCCCAATATTCTGCCGCGCCAAGTTCCCCGATTGCCCAGACATACTGTGCATAAACGCTATCACGAATGGTATTCGCGACCTTGCGAAGCACCAGAGCGTGGCAGTTCCTGTTTTCCTCCTGCATAAGCAGGGTTGGGACGATGATGGACACAAACGAGGATTTCAGCGAACCTCGCCCGCCACTCTCATCGTAGTGCGTATGCCCATGCTGGAATACGTCACGTGCCACGCCATAAAAGGCGGGCCCGATCTTTTCGGATAATCGAACATCAGACATCGATAATCACCCGCACTGCATTTTCCGCATTTGGTTTAAGCTCTGCTGCGGCCAGGCGTTTTGACAGACTGTCAGCGGCTTTCAGGCGGTCGGAAAGCGAAGCATCAATGCCAAATTGGTCTTTGACCTCTCCGCGCATAACAGCAGAATAAAATTGCAGCACTTCGTTTGCGTCAGCGACCAGCGCGGCGTCCTGTTCTTCCATTCTTCGCTTAATATAGGAAGAAATCTGTAGTTTTCTTAAGTTTTGATTCCCAATTTCGCATGCGGAGCTTTCTTTATACCCTGCCTTTTTCGCGGCTTCTGTTGCATTTCCAGACTTTAAATATTCTTCGCAGAATCGTTTCTGCTTCGGCGTGAGCTTTTCATCCGCCATCGCTATAACGGCTGGCCAGCAGTTTTACCACATCCGCGATCTGGTAGGTCTCCAGCAAAGTGACATTCTTCGGTTTTTCATCAGGTCTGTACTCGTAAACCACGTATTTTGTCACCATCCTGTCCCTTTTCTCGGAATATGCCTGCATTTGATTGATTTTTATCTTGATGCCCTTGTGCATCAGCGCAGTTTGCATCTTGTAAGCAAGGGCGCGTAAACTCGCCATATTGGCCTCCTTTGTTTCGCCCTTTCGTTCCTGTATCTCCTGGTATAAATAAATAAATTTATTTATACCGGAGAATACAGGAACAAGGAGGAGAAAAGATCCGCAGAACGCTGCGTAGCCGATGGAAAGGAATGAAACGAGGAGCGTAGAATATCTCTACGCTCCTAACTGTAAACCATATTTTTGGCTCTGGGACGCAGACTTTTTTACAAAAGCCCCCGTTTTTGCCCCACCAGCCGAATAAATTGCCTGTGCCACTCCTGCGCGGTACGCTCCGAGACGTAGCACGCAAGCGCAGCCCCCTGCAGCGTGTGCGTCCGCTTCCAGAGGACGAGATCGATCAGCCGCAGGCGCTCGCCGCCGTCGGCCAGCTGCTCTGTCTCTTTGACTGCAGCTTCGACCGCGGCGCGTTCGTCCTTTGTCATGAGACCTCCGCCCTTGTAGCTGCGGATCATCCATTTCGCATAGGGCCACCAGCCGTAGCGCGGCTTGCTCATGGCCGCGCCTCCGGGCTGTCCGGGTCTACCTGTTTGCAGTCCTGAACGTCCAAATATTTCGTGCAGTTGTTTTCACATCGCGTCGAGAAGCAATCACAAAGCTCCTCCGTGCAGACCAGTCCCGGCATATCCAGTTCCTCGCATTGCGTCGCCTCCTTATATAGCACGTCCTTTGCCCACTTCAACTGTGCATTGGATAAATCGTCCTTGTACGCCGCGCACAGAAACGCAGCGTTAGTTATAACATGCCACAGAGCCGGTAAGCCGCTCTCATCGTCGAGCGCCAGCGGATTATCCCAGATATGCAGTACGTGGCGCAGAAGGGCGTCCAGCCACTTCTCACGCGGTACCTTGCGCCAGTCCTCCGCATCGGCGTATTTTGCCTTGCCGAACTCCCGAACATGCATGATCGCCTCGATAGCCGCCACCGGCACGAGCGACGGGCGAGGCTTGCCCTCGTCGTACTTTGCCCCCTTAATCTGTTCCATCAATAATGTACCCTCCCTTCGCGTTTTGCCCTATCGTATTTCCGCGCTCTGGCGGACTTGCCGCTTGTTTCCATCCCGCGCTCTGTGCGTTCTACCTTGCTTTTTTTGTACTCGTCCGCAGCCTTGCGGTATGCTATGTATGCCTCGCACGTGGCATGCTTCGGTCCGCAGCCCTTTTCGGGGCAATCCTTACACGGAGCGGAATACGGGCTGATTCTTAAATCTCCCTGCATTCGTCCACCCTCACACAGACCCGTTTGTCACCGACGCGCACAACATAGCCGGGCATGCTGCTGACGTATTCATATTTTTCCGCGTCGTACACTTCGCCCATGCGCGGACGCATGGCGGGATAGACCGGAATGATTGCTGTGATTTGGATTTGTACCTCATCCCATGCGCGATCTCGCCGCTTGCCCGTACAGATGGGATGCAGCTTGCGCCATGCCCCGGCACACGCCCGGCTGCAGAGATACCGGCCATCCGCGCGCGGTTTGCAAGGCCGTGTAAACACCTTCCCGCAAACCGGGGCAGGCCGCCGTGATATTTGCCATTACAGCTTTACCCCCTTGATGTACTTATCGAAATATGTGGTTGCAACGGCCATAGCCGCCCACATGTCGGCGGCGAACCCGTAGAAGAAACCGGGATCCTTTTTCGTTCCCTTTCCGAAGTTCGGCTGGCCGAGCGCGTAGCGGTCGACAAGGGCCTGCCGGATGTTTGCATCTTTGGCCGATAGTGAACCGCACAGATCAAGCTTTTCTTCCCGGCGGAATATCTGCGTCGGCCCATATCCAGCCTGCCACAATACGGTCTGCCAGAACCGCCCGATCCAGACGCAGGTGTCAAAAACCTCTTGGCCTACCGTCATGCCCATGCCAGCAATCATTTCGATTGCCACGTCGTATCCGTTCCCGTAAAGCTTCTGCGCGATTAGCGGGAGCAGCACATTGTTCTCAATTTTCCCGACCTCCAGCACGCGGCGGATCTCCTCGCCGTCATGCTCTACGATTACATAGCCGGATTGAATATTGCCGGGGTCAATCGCCAGTATCGTTCCCATATGGTTCCCTCCATGTCAGAACGTTTTCGTATTTACACGGGTACATTTCCCTGCAAACGAGCGTTTGCACACACGGAGGGGCCAAAAGGTCGACAAACTCCGGGCATTGCTCAATCACTAGCTCGCGGATCTTTTTGGCGACTTTGCGTGTCTCCTTCGCCGCCAGATGGCACAACCGCTTTTCCATGATCGTCATCAGCTCTTCCGCGTTCATGTACCAGATCATGTTCACAGGCGCGTCCTGCCGCGCTGCGTTCCGGTCGTATTCGTCCTGCCGGTCATTCCGCTGTGACCGGATAAACGGCTGTGCGTGGACGTGGCGGGCTAAATGGGTGCTTACCCAGTACGGCACACCCTCCAAGTAAAACGCGAATTGCAGAGTCCGAATAGGGCTGTGCTGCGCCCGGAGAATGGCGTGTTTCCACTCCATGTCCGGTGCTGTTTTCATCTCTTTGCCGATGGTGACTAAAGCGCACTGTTTTGCAAATGCCCAGTCCTCATCGGTGGGATATTTCAAAAGTGTAATGTTCATTCTTCCCTCCGTTCTCCGTAGCTGCAAAAATCGTCTGCCTCTTTTACCGGTTTGAATACACGATCCCAGTACTCACCATAGGCGAAGGTGTTTTGCGGGTGTCCGCAGTAATAGCCTGCGGTTCCATCTGTCCGCTCATACCGTTCGGCGTGTTCGCAGTCCTTACACCGCACCACCTCCGCAACGTCGGCAGCGGGCACTTTTTGCAGTTTATCGAGCAATCGGCTTACCCTCATCACGGGTGCCATGCACGCCTCGCTTACCCATTCATTGGCCGCTTTCACCGCCGCCTCGCGGCTGATGTATTCGTCATGCATGGTCGGCCTCCAATTTTCCTTTGTGCTTCTTCACGAGCTCCTTCGCGAGGTTCAAGCCGACTGCAGTATAGTCAAATTCGGAGTCCCCGATAGCCGGTTCAACGCATCCTTCCGTCCCGCCATATGTGCCATAATGCTGTGCGAAGTCACTTCCGTCCGGGAAACGCACTGCATAGCCGTCGTACAGGTGCTCTATCGTGCATTTGATTCCAAGATCGACGCAAAAATGGTACAATGCGCGTATTTCAGTGTATTTTGATGGAAAATCTAACGTTCTTTCCTCAGGCGGCAGCACCACCACGCGCCCGTCCTTGTCTGCCTCGGCAAGCTCTTTCAACCGTCCGACCGTCATGTTTTCCGCAGCCTGCGCGAAATCCCACAGATGCCCAGCATTTTCGCCCATCTTACGCAGCATCTCCGGTGTCCATCCTGTGTCCTCGTAGGCTTTCAGCCGTCCGTACAGATCGCGGGCCATCTTGCGGAAAATATCCTTGCCAAAGCCGTTGCTCGTTGGGCCGTTGATCATCACGTTGAGCGTGCTGTCCCGGCTCTGCTTCCAGTCGATTTCCTTGCCGCCGATCGCGGCGTGCAGAAATCGGTCGGTGCCCGGGTCTACGTTGATATTAGGACTTGTCAGTCGTTCCATGTCTCTTCCTCCACATACCGCCAGCTCTGCGGCGGGCGGGTGATTGGCCCGGGCGCAAGGCCGAATTTTGTCTCCCGCAGGCCGGTAAACTCCCACAGATTGCGCGGGTGATCGTAAACGCGCAAATCTGAGATGTGCCAGCCGAAGCCGGTGGCAGCTCCGAGATACTGGTGCAGCTCCGCAGGCTCTAGGCAGGTTGGCCACGCAGCATCCGACGGGATCCTTCCCGCGCCGTTAATGTTGATGATCTCATCGCACAGAAATTCCCCGACGACTTTGCCGTTTCCGCGTTTGTAGATGTAGCACTTAAACGGCACACCGCACTTCGGCGCGGTCTTGCGGATTTCGACCGTTTTACTCCCGTTCAGGATCTTCCGAGCCCACTCCGGGCGAATGCTGATCAAGACAGCTTTACTCATGCCTTGCCTACTTCCTCCGGCGCGCCGCGCCATTCCCAGTTGTCTGTGCTGCTCCCGATTCCGGAGCATGTCATGCACGCGCAATCCGGTTTCTTCGCGCAATTATCGCAGTCTTCTTGGCCGGTCGGCTTAAACCCTTCCGGGCAATCCCCAAACCTCGCACAAAACATGCAGCCAGCTTTCCGAATCTCCTTTTTCAGCGCCGCGTTCTCGGCGGTCAGGCGCTCGATGGTTTCAGCGGCTTTGGCCAATAAATTCTCTTGGCAGCGCTGCTTATCCTCCTGCCTGGCGCAGCCTTTGCAATCGCCCTCTGCACAGCACCGCAGCGCCTGCACGATTTCCTTTTCTGTCATGTCGTCTCCTTCCAAAATTCGTTGAACTTTTTCCCAGTGATAATCGGGCGGCACCATTCGCGCTGGAAACGTCGCCATTCCGGATCATACTTTCCGTCCTCTCCGCGAAACAGCATGGCATACGGCACAAATCCCGCTTGCATGGTCTGCATCAGGCGCTTTTCAGCATCCTCAAAGCTAAGCATGCCCGTTGATCGTCTCGCCGGTGATCTCTTTCCCGCATGCGGAACACTTAAAGAGCATCTCCGGCTTCTTTGCAGCCTCGGTGGACTTCGCAGCAGCGGGCGGTTTCCGCCCGGACGCTCTCCCGATTTCTCTGGCATATTCATCTGTATCGGCATCCTTCGTGTCGTCGATGGCGAACAAGCCGTTCAATGCGTACTTTCTGGCGTAAGAGCTGGCCGTACCGGTCACCTGCGGTTCGTCCATGCCCTTCTTGCTCTCCGGTTCCCGGGCGAAACCGAACGTGGTATATTCGCCCTCGCCGTCGGACAGAGTCGCCTTTGCCTTGACATAGATCCGGTTCCCACTCTCTACAATCTCGTCCGAGATCGTCAGGATGCAGCCCTGCGCCTGCAGCAGGGGCTTTACAGCCTCTAAAATGCTCTCGCAGGAGCGATATTTGTAGCCGCCGAAGTTGTTGGTCTTGTCCTTTGGCGCTTTCAGCTGCGCCTGAATGGCGATCAGCTTTTCCGTAAGCTTCATCTGTTTACCTCCACAAACTCACCGTTCTTCAACTGATACCACGTATCGGGCTTGATATTCTCGCCGTCGACGTATTCCGTCTTCACGCAGCGCGGAACGTATCGCCCCTTTTCTTCGGAATATTCCCACTCCGCAAGCGTGATCCAACTCCCGATTTTTGCTTTTACCGTACAGCCACGACCTGCGCAGCAGATCACGGAGTCGACGCCGGTACTATCGATCTGGGCGGAGTCGCCCGAGCTGCCGATCTGGGCGTAGTTGCCCGAGCTGCCGATCTGGGCGGAGTAGCCCGAGCTGCCGATCTTGGCGTAGTAGCCCGAGCTGCCGATCTGGGCGGAGTAGCCGGTGGTAACATCACTCTTCGGCATATTGACGATTGTCTGCTCCTTCGTGTAGTCGATGCAGGCCTTGATAAACCCAGCAAAACTCAGCTTCGCGCCGATATGCAGCTTTTTCGTCGCAAATTTTCCATCAGAGCCGGATATCGGCTGGTCAAGTGCCTTGACCTCTGCAAAATCCGAAAACTTCCCGCTCTCGTCAACAAGATTGTAAAAGTTCAGAACATCAAAAGGATTGACGCAGTAGTGCATCATGCCTTTCTCACAGATCGTTCCGCCCACTTCTTCGTAGTCGGTGTTCTCGGCGTACTGCTTATCCTTGCAGATCATACCGGGCTTAAACGCCTTGTAACCTTTCGCGTTATCCATCCTTATCCTCCTTATTTTCGATCACGGCTCCCGTGGCCGTGTCTGTGATCAGTTCTCCCGGGATCTCCAGCGGGCAGTACATCCCGCGGAGCTGCCCGCTCGTCAGATACTCCCCCGTCCGTCTGCACTGTCTGCGGCTGTATGTTTCCAGCAGCGGACATAAATTGCATTCGACATGCCCGGCCGGGAAGAAGACCGACACCCGGCATTCAAACGGGATATAAACTTCATCCTTCATGGCGTACCCTCTCAAACAGCAGCGCGTTCGCGATCTCGTCTACGCTGTAGGTATCGGAGACGTATTCCAGCATGCATTCCGCGTGTACAAGGACCGTATCGCAGACGAAAGCCTCCTCGCCCTCGCGGACTTCCTCCTGGCAGTGCGCGCATGTCCCGATGACCGCCGGTTCCTTCTCCTGAATGCCGAGGTAGAGGTTATCAAGCGGTAATGCCATTGCATAATGCCTCCCTCCGGATCAGCTCCTCACAAAAGCTCTGAACAGTGGCGTAGCCGTTCTTTTTCAGCAGCCGGTCGAGGATCTTCGCCTGTTCGTCCGTCAGCCGGAAATAATACCGGTTCGTCTTCTTTCGCCGCTCAACGCGGTTCTTCGGCGCGTCCAACGCCTTGATGGAGGCCGCAGCCTCCGGCACGAGCTGAACGCCGTATTTCTCCGGCGCTTCACACTGCGAAAGCAAGCATTTGTTGAACTTCGGGTAGTCGGCCCGAACCGCCTCGACACAGGCTTTCGCGCCGTGCCGGACGCGGGAATCCGTTAAACTTGACATAGGTTCCTTTCTGGCTTATAATAGAAGCCGACATAATGTCCTTTCATTTCGGCCTCTGTCGCGCGGCAACGCGGCAGGGGTCATTTCTTTTTCGTGCGCTCCCGGATGAGCCTGCAGGTCTCGTCCCACTGTGAACAGACGATCTCGGCATAAGTGCCGCAGTGCCTATAGGAGTTTTCTACGCATTTGCTGCGCTTGAATTCCAGCATCTCGCAGACCTCGCAAGGCGTCATCAGCAGCGCCTTTTCCTTGATGTCCATCACAGCAGCCCGAACAGCGTTGTCCCCAGCGCGATCGCGCCGGTCACGACGGCCTCGTTGACCATCTCCGCCCCGCAGGCCAGCACGGCCAGCGCAGCCGCCGCCCCGCCGGTCCACAGGCACAGCCGCTTGACCATCCGTACCATTGCCCGCTGCTGCTCCAGCTCCTCATTGATGCGCTGTCTGCGTTCCTCGGTCGTCTCTACGACCGCAAGTGCGTTTCTCATACGGTTTTCTCCTAACTCAGGTTTTCTTCGATCCACGCTTCCAGCTTACGGGGGTAGATCCAGAAGACCGGATCCTCCATTTCTACAGCGTCGCCAAAAGGGAATACGCGCTGCAGGATACCTTCCCGAAGCGTCTTCGGGCCAATTTTCATCCCCGCCTCCCGAAGCCGGTCAACGGCTTCCTGCGGGGTGATCGTAGATGACTTACACATCCGTCATCCCTCCGTAACCGAGATCACGTTGTTGGTGTCCGCGATCTTGTCGATCAAGTCGTTATACGCGGCTCGTGCGGTGGCTTCGGTGGGGTAGTAAGCGATGACCACGTAGCTCTTGGAAAGCGCCCAGTGCGTTTCGTAGTTGTAGCAATGTCCCGTCTTGACGGTGTTGAAATCACAGACCTCACCGCTTACTGTGTCAACAAAGACTGGCTGTGGCTCGACGCAAATGATGTCGCTGCTGTCAAATGAACAACAGCGCATTGTCGCGTGATTGTTGATGTAGTTCATGCGTTCTCCTTTCTGCTCTCCTCGATCGCCTCGTCCAGCTCCTGCGGCGTGCAGCCGTAGAGACGGGCGAGCTTTTTCTTGTACTTCCTGGCGATTCCGTTTTTGCCGAGTTCCCAGTTCGAGACGGCAATGATCGAGACATCGACTTTCTTTGCGACATCTTCCTGCCGAAGCCCGGCGCGCGCCCGGAACTCCTTTAATGTCAAGTGTTCAACCCTCCTTATTTAAATTAAGAGCTTTAACTTGACAAAACCGTGTATAGCCGTTATTATGTAAGTGTCAGCCAACAAAATATTGTCCATACGCCCGCAAAACGAAGATCTGGATGAGGGCTTGGTTTTTTATTGCCTTGATTAAGCTCTGTAAGCATATTATAGCCACCATTATTGTGATTGTCAATATATCTTCCACTGTTTTTGTGGATTTTACATTTTTCACAAAACATCCTCTTTCGTCTTGGTCATTTTTTATATGAGGTTGATCTATGGGATTGTTTGATGGCTTTTTGCAAAAAGGAAAGCGCCCGCAGCAATCGACTTTTAGCGATCAGCGCCCGCAGGCCGAAAAGATTGCCGTACTTTTGACCGGAAGAATTGTCAAAGAGAATCTTGGCAAGCGCCAGCAAATTCAGATGGCAAAAATTGTTGCAGAAAAGATGCTGTATTATGCCGCGCTTCCGTACCAGATATGTGACTGCTTTTATATCGGAGAATCAAAAGCGTGGACAGGGTACAACTGGAACAACAAAGCGGTTCTGCGTACATCTATAGATGAAATCAACCATTTTTTCGCGACCGTAAAAGATCTTGAGGACGGTATGCTTAAACAAATAATACCGGTTGATTTCTTCATTGATTTCAATGCAATCTGTTTTGAATACCGCTCTGGCACATCGTCCTTATCGCTACCGCAGAGTTATATTTTATATACCCCAGAAACTAAGTCCGGGAAAAAAGCTCAATATCCACTTGTCGCTTATTTCAACACTATCGCGGATTCTCCCAAAGATCACGGCGGCGAAAATTATGCGGGCGAGCTCTATTATGCGATTACCGGAGAGGTTGCAAAAGCGACTATTCATTGTTGGAAGCACGGCAAGTTCTCTGAGTTTAATTTTGCAGTCGTTGGTCGGACTTTTATGATTTCAACAATTCGTATGATTAACCAGAACACGCATCGAATTGAGCCGATATACGATTGTACATGGCTGCTTACAGACTATATGGATTTTGCAGATTCTGAATAGATCAAGAGGATAAAAACCATGCCAAAAAAACCAAGCAATGTTTTTGTGAATGAGAATTGTGTGCGTTTAATTACTGAATACTGCGACAATGCAGACATTAGTAAGGCCGCTTTTTCCAGAAGGTTTGGCAAGCATGACCGTTGGGTAAGTGAGCTTGCGCGCGGGCGCAGTATGCCCTCCCCTGAGGAAGCTGCTCGGATATGCGTCATGCTTCAAGTTGCCCCAGAAGATATTCTTCAGCTTGAAAGTCCCACAGAAGAAGGCACAGAAAAACGAAGGGCCGACATCGAGCTTGTCCGCGACCTGTTCGAGCAGGAGCGGGAAAAGAGCGCAAAAAAAGAGCGCCCCGCCGATAGCGAAGCGCTTATAAGTGATCTGCCGGAGGATATCCAGCAAATCATTCGGATATGCAAGGATCATCCTGAATTAGCGTCTGCTCTATTAGCTGTTGCGAAGCAGATAGAAAAAGGCTGAGCTGTTCAGGCGTAAATCGTGCCAGAGTTTCAATCAGTTCTTTCAGTGTAGCGTTTTCCTTTTCATTCATCATAGGTTCCTGTCTCCAAAGTTCCAAATTCCGACGTCTATTTTTATGCAGTATTCACGTTGCAGCCGCTATGTTTTGATGATAATATCTAAGTATTACCAGATAAATGACGGAGAGCGATGTAATCATGCAGAAGCAAATATATAAAGTCGTCTGCCCCAGATGTGGGGAAGAATTTAACGAAAAATCGAAGAAATGCCCAAGCTGCGGAGCACCAAACAGGAAGGCTGTATGCCGCACCTGCGGCGCGCAGATCAGTGCGAAGGCCAAGAAGTGCCCAGCCTGCGGCGCGCGTCACAGGAAACGAATGAGCACAGCAGAGCAGGTGATTGTCATCCTCTGTATCGCGCTCTTCTTTATTCTCTGCGTTGCGCTGCTCTCTCAGGGTGGGTCTTCCGACTCCACCGTATCCGATGCCTCGAAGACGCCCGATGAACTTCGGGCCGAGTATATCGCAGAATGCGAGGATCTTTCCTATTCCGGGATCTCAAGAACACCGGACGAGTACAAAGGCCGGAAGACCGTGATCAGCGGGACCGTCATTCAGGTTCAAGAGGGGATTCTGGACTCCGCTGTTTACAGAGTCCAGACGGATTACGGGATCTGGTACGTCGCCTATACAAGAGGCGAAGGTGAAAGCAGGATCCTAGAAAACGACTGGATCACATGCTACGGCGAATGCAACGGTGTTGCGACCTACATTGCTATCCTCGGAAACTCAGTTACGGTCCCCAGCATGACCATGAAATATTACGACCGCGGCTGATTTTCTCGCTTCTTCTTGTATTCCCGCTCGATCTCCTCGAGACATTGGCGATATCTTTCTTCTGATTCCCTCATTGCTTTTGTCATCTTGACTTCCATGATGACGAACGTGACAAGAAATCCGATCAGTGCCACGAGCGCGACGGCCAGCAAATACGTCATGACTTTCTGCAGCATTGTAATACCCATCCTTTCTATCAGTTCAATATCCGCGGTTCCCTGCGGTCGTTCTGCTCCTGGCTTACATCGGCGACGCAGGCGAAAAGGAGCGGGACGCCCTTGATGTAGTCCAGGCTCAGGCTATGCACATCCTTAAACAGCGCTCCATCGACAATTACGTTGACCTTCCCGTGGTCGAACCGGATGTTGATGCTCTCCATGTTTTTCCTCCCGTATATCATATTATAGAACGTTTGTTCTAAAAATCAACTTGGCATTCCGCACAAACTATTCATCGATTTTTCGGCAAAGCCGGAGAATGAATATCCACGTTTTGGGACTGACCTCTTGATTCCATACTGTCGTCTGATCGGCCCCATCGTATCTGGAACATACGATGGGGCCTTGCAGCAGATATCCATTGAAGCAGCTATCTGCTACGTCTATATCGTAGCAGAGTTTATCCGGGAAAGTCCATACTCCGGATTGCGTATCGCTACCCTGTTTTGCAAAACCCGTAGTCTGAAGTGCAAATTTCTTATCCTGTTTTTAAAATTCTGCAAATCTGCTACTGGAGGCGTTTATTTTGACATCAATGGAAAAATTGCAGCCGTTTTTTGATGCGTATTCGCAGAAGATCCGGCAGCGAAGAAATGATCTCGGCATGACCGCAAAGACATTATCCGAAAAGTCCGGCGTCCCGTACTCCAACATCTGCAGAGTCGATTCCGGCACGCAGGCGAACCCTCTGCTTTATAACGCTGCTGCAACTGCCGACACGCTTGGCCTCTCGCTGGACGAGCTGTGCGGCCTGCCGAGGCCCGAGCTGATTCTGGCAAACTGAAGGAGCGAAACAATGAGCTGGAAATCGAGAACGCCAGATTGCTTGCAACGAATGGCGCCCAGCGGGCGCAGATCAAGTCTACGCACACGATATGCTACGTGCTGCTGTTCATCTCGGCCATGCTGGCGGTCTCTCTGGTGGCTTACCTTGTCATTGACGCCCAGATAAAAAAGGCCGGTCTCATCCAGGGCGGAACGCTCTCCGCGCTCGCCTGGGCATTTATCGCTCTGATCGCTGCCTCCGTCATCTTCGGCGGCATCGTGATCCTACGCATCATCCGGCGTGAAAACAGGGAGGACTCTACATGACGCAATGCGTAAAATGTAAAAAGGAAATCCCGGATGGGTCTCTTTTTTGCTGTTGGTGCGGCCGGAGGCAGCAAGACACACAGAAGAAATCACTAAAGCGCGCGAACGGGACAGGAACCGTATATAAGCTGCAGGGCCGTCGGAAGCGGCCGTGGGTCGCTGCCAAGTCCGGCGTTATCGTCGGATACTACGATAAAAAGACTTCCGCCCTGGAGGCGCTGGCGCGCCTGCAGGGCAGAAGTCTTGATGAAATATATAACTGGACATTTAAAGAAGTCTATGAAGCTTGGAAGGATGAACACTTTCGCGATATTGGAGCAAAAGGAACCGAATCCTACGAAAGGGCCTATGATATTTTTGAGCCGCTGCATGAAAGGAAGTTCCGGGAGCTTCGAACCGCCGACTATCAGGCGGTAATCGATCAATACAGTGCGAAATCTTACTCGACCCTTTCAAAATTCAAACAGCTCGTAACACAAATGTCTCAATGGGGGATTCGGCAGGAGCTCATAACTACCAATTTTGCGTCGTTCGTCAAGCTTCCGGAGAACGTCAAGAAAGAGAAAGAGATCTTTTCCGCCGATGAAATAAAGAAGATCGAGAAAGACGGCTCGCAGGAGGCCAGGCTCGTTCTCATGATGATTTATACCGGCATGCGAATCGGCGAACTGTTTGGGCTTCGCACAGAGAACGTGCACGAAACCTATGTAATCGGCGGCGAAAAAACCAAAGCGGGGCGGAACCGGATAATCCCTATCCGCTCAGAAGGGCGGAAATACTTTGCCGAATTCAAAGAACGCGCGAAGGGGGAGCTTTTAATTTCCGGCTATGAAGGTCAAAAGGTAGCCGCGAATTTCCGGAACCGTGACTACTACCCGCTTTTAGAGCGGCTCGGGATCCCAAAGAAAACACCACACGCTACACGGCATACGTTCGCAAGCTGGGCAGTTGCAAACAATATCAAACCAGAATTGCTGCAGAAGATGCTTGGACACGCCGACTATTCTACGACTGCAAACATTTATGAGCACTTTGATATCGACCAGCTCGTAGAAGCAATTGACGCGCCGGTTGCTAACACGTTGCTAACAAATCAAAAAGCAGTCAAAAACAAAAATCCTTGAAACCATTGAGATTTCAAGGATTTCTTGGTGACCCGCCGGAGATTCGAACTCCGGACACCCTGCTTAAAAGGCAGGTGCTCTGCCGACTGAGCTAATGGCTCATAAAGAAAAAGAGAAAAGACGGAAATACTGTATTCTCCAATGACGCTTGACTATTATATCAGCCAGGTGGTATTCTGTCAATACCCCGCCGGAAAATTGTCCCGCCGGTAGCCGCCGTGCGCGCACCGCCGGTGCGCGGAAAAGCGCGGCTCCCGAGGCTTTCCTGCCTCCTTGAAGGCGCCGCTCTTGTGTGAAATGTTTGCCTTCCTATTTACAAAAGCTTCGGTTTTGTGTATATTGTATAAGGATAGTTACGCTGAAACGCTATGGTGAAAACGGGATAGGGAACGAAACAAAAGATAAGGCTGCTTCGTCTATACAGATGCCGCCTTTTCTTCTTATTTGCTTCTTTCCGTCTCGTTTTGCCGATCGCGAGGTTGACAGGCATGACGAAACGTTTGTGCAGCGCCCTGTTGGCGCTGAGTACGGCTGTGATGTGCCTTTGCGCCTGCACTGCGGGCGGGCAGGTCTCGGCCTCAGGCGCGCCGCCTTCCGGGAGTTCCAGCGCGCCGGCGCCTTCCTCGGTGTCCCAGTCTGCGCAGGAGCCGCAGCCGCAGCCCGAGCCGGAAACGCCCGCTATCGTGACAGACCCGTCGGCGAACCCCCTCACAGGGCTTGCTAAAGCGGATGATTGGCCTGAGGGCATGCGGCCTCTGGCCGTGATGCTCGACAACGTTCAGGCGGCGCTGCCCCAGCGTGGCCTGCAGAGTGCGGATCTTGTATATGAAATGGTGACCGAGGGCGGCATCACCCGTCTGATGGCCGTATATTCCGATTATACTTCCATGCCCGAGGTGGGGCCGGTGCGCTCCGCTCGGGACCAGCATGTGCAGCTTATGTTCCCCTTGGGAGCGATGTACCTGCATGTGGGCGGCTCCACGTATGCGAAGGCGCTTCTCAGCCAATACCATTATGAGGCCAAATCTTTGGATGGTTATTTTCAGGCCGGCGCGCTGGAGTTGGATGCACAGCGCAACCTGACGGCGGCCATTGAGCATTGCTGGTTCACCAGCGGGGAGTTGTTTTCTCAGGCGGCCGCCCAATACAGGCTGGATACCGCGATGGACGGCCCACAGCAGGCCGTGTTCCAGTTCGTCCCCTACGTTCAGGAGCCCCGCGTGCTGGCGGGTGGGGAAGCGTCCCAGCTCTATATCCGTTTTTCCAGCTATGCCAACAGCGCGTTCCGCTACGATGCAGAGAAAGCGCAATATGTAAAATCACAGTTCGGCGCGCCGCATTTGGATGAGAACACCGGTGAGGCCGTCACGTTCGATAACCTGCTGGTGCTGTTCACGGACACCGAAAAATATCCCGGCGGCATTCTCACGAAAGTGAATTTTGCGTGGGGCGGCGTGGGCTGGTATTTCAACGGCGGACGATGCGAGCCGGTACGATGGCTGAAAGGCGCGCCGGAACAGCCGCTGCGCATCGTGTCCGCCGACGGCGCCGAAACGCCTGTGGAAGTCAACCCGGGCCGCACCTATATTGCGGTGGTGGGGCTGGACATGTATTCCTATTTCCGCATCAACGATACGGCGCCTGTTTGGCAGGCGGCGGAATAAAATATTTTTGCTTCAATATTTTTGGCAGCACCGCACGATTCCCGGCTAACGTTTTGCCCGGACAATTGTCTTGAGCGGCCCGGTACTCGGAATGACGCAGTAGTGCCCGATATTGAAAATAGATCACTACAACAGGAGACCATCAGATGAAAAAATTTCTTTCCATGCTTTTGATCCTGGCTCTGGCGGCGTCCGTGTTCACGGCGTGCGGCGACAAGCCCGCTTCGTCCGGCAGCACGACGGACGCTCCAGCCGCTTCCTCCTCGGAGCCTGAGCCGCAGGAGCCGCCGTATGACCCGGCCGTCCTCACCGGCCTGCCCAAGAGTGACGATTATCCCGAGGGCCAGCGCGTCACGGCTGTCATGGTGAACAATATCTCCAATACCTCTTACCAGCAGGCGCGTCCGCAGAACGGCCTGTCCGAAGCCGACGTGCTCATCGAGATCAAGGTGGAGGGCGGCATCACCCGCTTTTGCGCCCTGTTTACCGATTACCGGGACCTGCCCGAGATCTGCCCCGTGCGCAGCGCGCGTGACCAGTTCTTCCAGCTTATCCTGCCGCTGCAGCCGCTTTATGTGCATATCGGCGAGAGCGTGGTGCAGACGCAGTATGTTAAGGATTACTCTTATCAGGATATGGATTTGAATTTGGATCGGATGGGTGATTTCCCACGCGATGCAAGTAAGGGGAATGTGGCGCGGGAACACACGGCTTATGTGGATGGAGATTTTATCCAGAAAGCCATTGATGCCTTGGGTGCCGATACCCGCCGCGACTACACCAGCCCGATCTTCGACTTCGTCAATTACAATGAGCCCGCCCGTGTGCTGACAGGCGATAACGCGCTGGGCATCACCATCGAGCACTCTCAAAGCTACCGCACCTATTTCGACTGGGACGCCGCCGCCGGTAAGTATCTGATGAGCCAGTACAGCTATGCGGCCCGCGATATCCTGCCCAGCACCGACGCGAACAACGGCACGCAGCTTTCGTTCGACAACGTCATCGTGCTGTTCACGGATTTTGACGTGTATCCTGATCCGGGCGGATCCGGCTACGACCTTCAGAAAGTGGATTACACCTTCGGCGGCGTGGGCTACTACTTCAACGGCGGAAAGGCGGAACCGATCCGCTGGAAAAAGGGCTCTCCCCTTGAGGCGCTGTATCTGGTTGATACTGAGGGCAACGAGACCAGCGTAAAGGTGAACCCCGGCAAGACGTATCTTGCAGTGGTGGACCTGGAAGAGGCCGGAAAGTTCAGCTATGACGCGGGCGCGGCAGCCACGGATACGGCCGAGGTGCCCACCGGCGACAACAGCACGCTGGAAAACTTTGAAGAAACGGACGGCTGATCCGCGGCCGTCCCGCGTCGCCCCGCCCGCAAACGCGCGCGGGGCGGACCCGGTTTTATGTATCAACAACGGAAAGGAGTTGAAGCCCGTGAAACGCATGATCGCTTTTGCGCTGGCCGTTATGCTGGCGTTTGGCATGACGGCGTGCGGCGACAACACCTCGTCGGGGACGCAGAGCGCGTCCTCCGCCTCTGCTCCGGGAGCCAGCCCGCTGATTCCGGACGGCCCTGCGCCGGAGATCAACCTCATCACAGGCGAAGCGCTGGCCGAAGGGCTGGCGGCGGGTGACAGGCCCGTGGCCGTCATGGTGAACAATGCGCAGGCCGCACTGCCCCAGCGGGGCATCGGCAGCGCCGACGCGGTTTTTGAAATGGTGACGGAGGGCGGCATCACCCGCCTGCTTGCGCTGTACGCAGATAAGGACACGGTGCCCCAGGTGGGGCCGGTGCGTTCCGCGCGGGACCAGCATCTTCAGTGCGCGATGCCGCTGAACTCGGTTATCGTGCACATCGGCACCAGCATTTATGCTGAAAATCTGCTCAACCAGTATCAGTATTCCACCATCAACGGCATGTATTTGGGGTCCACGTCCTTTGTGTTTGATGAAGCGCGCAGTGCGGCCGGTTACGCCAATGAGCACTGCTGGTACACAGACGCGGCGTTGATTGCAGCGGGGATGGAAAAGCTGGGGCTTTCGGGAACGGGCGCCAGCCAGGCATTGTTCGATTTTGTGGCTCACGATGCTCAACCGGTGGTGCCTGCCCAAGGTGACGCCGCAGACGTGGCGTTCAGTTTTTCGGATTCCGGCGCGGTGACCCTCACCTATGACGCCGCTGCGGCCAAGTATCTGAAAACAGCTTACGGCGCGCCGCAGGTGGATGAATCCACGGGCGCACAGCTTGCGTTTGACAACGTACTGGTGCTTTTTACGGATATAAAACTGAAAAATCCCGACGACCCCAACAATCTTGTGACGGACTTCGCTATGAGCAGCGGCACGGGCTATTACTGCTACGGCGGCAAGTTCCGCGCGGTGACATGGGAAAAAGGCAACCCGGAGGACCCGCTGCGCCTGAAGGACGAGAACGGCGCTGCGCTGCAGGTCAATGTGGGCAAGAGTTACGTGGCTATCGTGGGTAAGGACAGGGAAGGCACGCTGCTGTTCGGCGGCGTCAGCCCCACGGGCGTCATCGGCGGCGAGGGCGCGTCTTCGGACGCGCAGAGCGGCGCGGCGGCTTCGGCCGAACCGGAGCTGTAAGGTGTACGGGCGACAAGAATAAAAGCGGACGGCTGTTTTATCAGCCGTCCGCTTTTGCATGCTGCCGTCGTGTTCCTTATTCCGGTTTACCAACATACGCCGTAAAATCGATGTTATTGCCGTCCGGATCGCGAAATCCGATGGCGCGGTACCCCCACGGGTAAGTGACGGGAGGGCGTTCCACAGAAACACCCGCAGAAAGCAGACGTTCGTATTCCGCGTCTACGTCGTCGACCGCAAACTCCAGTCCGCAGCAATCGGGGTTGACAGGTGTTTTTGTGTCGGAGTGCGTGATAACGACAAAAGCGCCGCCGGCGGGAATTTCGAAGCGGTTTGGAGCGCGCCGCCGGCAGGGCTGGCCCAGTACCAGCGAGTAAAATCGGCTCATTGCGGAGGGGTTTGGCGTCGCAATATTCACACATTTCAGCTTCATAATATTTTCTCCAGACCTTCAAACCAAAGGCAGAAAGCTTCGGCGGCCGGGCGCCGCGCTCATTCGTCCAGCTTGAGCACGGCGGTGAACGCCTCGCTGGGCACCTGCACCGTACCCAGCTGGCGCATCTTCTTTTTGCCTTCCTTCTGCTTTTCCAGAAGTTTTTTCTTACGGGTGATGTCGCCGCCGTAGCACTTGGCCAGAACGTCCTTGCGCATGGCCTTCACGGTTTCGCGGGCAATAATCTTGCCTCCGATGGCCGCCTGGATGGGGATCTCGAACATCTGGCGGGGAATGTTTTCCTTCAGCTTTTCCGCCAGACGGCGACCCTTGGCATAAGCGGTATCCGCGTGGACGATCATCGAAAGCGCGTCCACCATGTCGCCGTTGAGCAGGATGTCCAGCTTCACCAGCTTGGATTCCACAAAGCCCTTCATCTCATAGTCATAGCTGGCGTAACCGCGGCTGCGGCTTTTGATAGCGTCGAAGAAGTCGTATACGATCTCGCCCAGCGGAAGCTCATAATGCAGATCTACACGGGTGGCGTCCATGTACTTCATGTCTCGCATGATGCCGCGGCGGTTCTGGCACAGCTCCATCAGGCTGCCCACATAATCGGTAGGGGTATAGATATGCGCATCCACGAACGGCTCCTCGGCCTTGGCGATTTGCGCCGGATCGGGGTAATTGGTGGGGTTGTCGATGAGTTTTACGGCACCGTCTGTCAGCGTGATGCGGTATTCCACGCTGGGGGCGGTGGTGATAAGGTCCAGGTCGAACTCGCGCTCCAGGCGCTCGATGATGATCTCCAGATGCAGAAGGCCAAGAAAGCCGCACCGGAAGCCAAAGCCCAGCGCCACGCTGGTCTCTGCGTCAAAGCTCAGGGACGCATCGTTCAGGCGAAGCTTTTCCAGCGCGTCCTTCAGGTCGGGATAATCCGCGCCGTCGGCGGGATAAATGCCGCAGAACACCATCGGCGTCACCTTGCGGTAGCCGGGCAGCGCCTCAGCCGTGGGAGCGGACACACCCGTGATGGTGTCGCCTACGCGGGTGTCCTCCAGCGTTTTGATGGACGCGGTGAAATAACCTACCTCACCCGCCTCCAGCGTGCCGCAGGGAGCCAGCGCCGTAGCGCCCATATGGCCGACCTCCACGGGCGTGAATTGAGCGCCCGTCTGCATCAGCTTCACGGGCTCGCCCACGGAAAGGCGGCCGTCGAACACGCGCAGATAGACGATGACGCCCTTGTAGGGGTCGTACACCGCGTCGAAGATCAGCGCTTTCAGCGGCGCATCTGCATCGCCTTTCGGCGCGGGGATATCGGTGATGACACGCTCCAGAACATCCTGGATGCCCACGCCCATTTTGGCGGAGACGCGGGGTGCGTCCATGCACGGCAGACCAATCACGTCCTCCACCTCGTGGGCCACGCGGTCCGGCTCGGCGCTGGGCAGGTCGATCTTGTTCAGGATGGGCACCAGCTCCAGATCGTGCTCCAGCGCAAGGTAGGTGTTGGCCAGCGTCTGCGCTTCCACGCCCTGGCTGGCGTCCACCACCAGCACAGCGCCCTCGCAGGCGGCCAGACTTCGGCTCACCTCGTAGTTGAAGTCCACATGGCCCGGCGTATCGATGAGGTTGAACTCGTAATCCTGCCCGTCCTTTGCCGTATAGTGCAGGGTAACGGCGCGCGCCTTGATGGTGATGCCGCGCTCGCGCTCCAGCTCCATGTTATCCAGAAGCTGGGCCTCCATCTGGCGCTCGTCCACGGCCTGGGTACATTCCAGGATGCGGTCGGCCAGGGTGGACTTGCCGTGGTCGATATGGGCGATGATGCAGAAATTGCGGATGTTTTTCTGTGCCAAGGGGCGTTCCTCCGTCGAATCAGAATGATAGGCGCCGGGCGGTGCTGCCGCCGGGTCTCTAAATGCTTCGTATACCATGTTTCTATGCCGCCCTGCTTTTGCTTCGCCTGCGGCTCGCATTCGCTAAGCGGGCATATTATACCATGACGCCGCAAAGCGGCCACAACAAAACCGCACCTGCTGCGGTTTTGCATGGTTCAATGTTCCCAAAGCCCTGTGCGTCAGCACAGGGGCGTGTGCCTTGCACACGCGCAGCCGTGTAAACGGCAGCTTTGGGGGTTATTATACCATAAAAATCAGGGTTTGCACAGGGGGAAACATGCAATGTCCGCCGCCGTGGCGAAGCGTGCGCGGAGCGTCTGGACAGGATGGCAAAAAAGAAAAAATCTGCGTAAAATATTACCAATTGTATAGAAAAATGGCGGTTTGAAGCCGAAAATTTGACGCGGCGGCTTTCTTTTGCTATAATGCACAGGTACCAAGGCCTGCCCCTGCCGCATGCATCCGTTGTTTTTGTTTTCAAAAACGCGCGCGGCGCTGTTCTTTTTTGTTGATACACGGGCGGTCTGGTGCGGGCCGTCCGTTTTGTTTTGGCTGTGCGGCCCGGTGTGTGGACGGAGAACCAAAGGAGTTTTTGCATGACAAAGCGACAGGAGCATATCCGGCGCTGGCTGGCCGCCGCCGGGCCCCGCATCGTTGCGGTGGCGGCGACGGCGGGCAGCCTGGGGCTGGTGTGCACGGCATTGGCCGCTACGGTGAATACGGTTACTGTGGCGGATTCCGCCGGTGCGCAGCGCACAGTGATGGCTGCGGTGACGGAGCCCGAGGTCCTGCTGGACCTGGCGGGTATGGAACTGGAGAGCAACGACAGCACCCGTCTGCACGAGGTGGAGGACGGCACGCTGCTGCTTTCTCTGCAGCGGGCTTTTCCGGTCTCTGTAGCGGCGGATGGAGAATATTACGAGGCGGAGATCAGCGACGGCACTGTGGCCGACGTGCTGGCCCGCGCGGGCGTGACGCTGGGGCCGGACGATTACACCACTCCCAGTCTGGACAGCCCGGTGACCGAGGGCATGGGCCGTGTGCGCGTACACCGTGTAACATATACTGAGAATACCGCCCGGGAGACCGTTCCCTATGAGACGGAGTATCTGGACGAAACCGCCGAAAGCACGGGGAAATATTCCCACGAGGTGCTGGTGCAGGCGGGGCAGGACGGCCTTGTGGACGTGACCTACCGCCAGAAGTATGTGGACGGCGGATATTCCAGCACCGAGGTGGTGGATACCCAGGTCGTCACCGAGATGATACCGGAGATCTACCGGAAATACAATTCCGACGCCGTCAGCCCGCTGCAGGCCCCCGAGGGCATCACGGTGGAAAACAACGTGCCCAGCAGCTACAGCAAAATGTATTCCATGAAGGCGACAGGCTATTATTCCGCCCGCGGACGCGGCGCAAGCGGCCTGGGCCTGTATTACGGTACTTTTGCGTGCGACCCGACGCTCATTCCCTACGGTACAAAGGTGTATATCACCTCCGCTGACGGCAAATTCGTATATGGCTGGGCCATTGCGACAGATACGGGTGCGTTTGTGCAGTCCAACCGCATGCAGGTGGACCTGTTCTACGAGACCTATGCCGAATCCGTGGCAAACGGCGTGAAGTATGTAAACGTGTACGTTCCCTGAGAATATCAGAAAACAAAGAGCATCCCCGGCGCGGGGTATCCGTGCGCCGGGGATGCTCTTTTGCATTCGGGTCAATCCGCCCGGCCCGCCTGTTTGACGAGCTGATTGGCGTATACGCTGCAGCCGGCCACCAGTACGCCCTGCACGATACCGGTAAACAGGCCCAGCGCAATGCTCTGTACGCCGTCGAAGCTGCCGGTTGCCACCACCCACAGCATGGCCAGGAACACGCCCGCGCCGCCCAGAATGAGCGGGATGTGCTTGTCTTTTACGTCCTGCGAGGCCTTGAGTGCTTTGCCGACGATGTAAAGCACCGCCACCAGCACCAGCAGCTCGGGCCGGATATATTCCATTACGCCGTCCATCAGTTCCATAAGGGGACACCTCCTCGCTTTTGGATATGCGGCGCGGGGAAAATATAGTACATGCACAGCCGGATATTTTGTGTGGGAATCTGCATTTTTGGCCTTTTGCTGAAAATAAGGGAACGGTTTTCGTTATTGCGCGCAGAAAATGAAGAAGCCGGCCGGACCATATCGTTGCATAAATGTCAAGATGGAAAAAATGCCCGCGTAGCGGGCACAGGGAGGGATGGGCTTGGAACAGGCCATCATCGATATCCGGAATATGTACAAGATCTACAATCCCGGAGAAAACGAGGTGCGCGCGCTGGACGGCGTGAGCCTCGCGGTCTACAAGGGGGAGTTTGTGGCCATCGTAGGCCATTCAGGCAGCGGGAAATCCACGCTGATGAATATGATCGGCTGTCTGGACACGCCGACGTCCGGTACATATTTTCTCAACGGGCAGGACGTAAGCGCGCTTTCCGATAATGCGCTTTCAGCCATCCGCAATGAACAGATCGGTTTTATTTTCCAGAGCTTCAACCTGATCAAGAACCTGACCGCGCTGGAAAACGTGGAGCTGCCGCTCATTTACCGGGGCCTGCCCGCCGGAAAACGGCGTCTGCTGGCGTTGGAGGCCCTGGAGCGTGTGGGCCTTGCGTCCCGTATGGACCACCGTCCAAACCAGATGTCCGGCGGCCAGCAGCAGCGTGTGGCCGTGGCTCGCGCCATCGCGGCACATCCGCCGCTCATCCTCGCGGATGAACCGACGGGCAACCTGGACACCAGAGCGGGCGCCAGGGTGTTCGAGATCATCCGTGCTCTGCACGCCGAGGGCAACACCATTGTACTGATCACTCACGACGAAGGGCTGGCCCGCAAGGCTCAGCGCATCGTGCGTATCACAGACGGAAAGATAGACGACGGGGAACGGGAGGTTTTCTAAAATGGAAACAAAGGAATTGATGGCGCAGAACGTGCAGGACCCGGCGCAGGCCGGCGAGGTGCTTTTGCAGCCGCCCAAACGGCCGAAGAAAAAGCGCAGCATCAAAAAAATCGTGCTGCTTTCACTGGCAGGCATTGCGGTGCTGGCCCTGGCGGGCAACGCCGTTCTGAGCGCGCTGCGCGGCCCGCTGCCGACCTATGTGCAAACACAGACGGCGGCAGCCGGAGACATCAGCCAAAGCCTGTCCACCACGGGTACGCTCACCTCGGGGCAGACCATAGTGGTGCCGTCGCCCGTCACCGCGCCTCTTGCAGAGGTGAAGGTGGAAGCGGGGCAAATCGTGAACGCGGGCGACCTGCTTGCCACCTTTGATACAGAGCCGCTGGAGCGCGCCTACCGGCAGGCTTCTGCCGCTTATGAGAGCGGCCAGCTGCAGAAAAGCGACGCGCTCACCGCCAGCGACAGCGCACAGGCACGCTTCAATGACGCGGCTGCGAACCTGAACAATCTTGCCGTCCAGAAAGACAAGGCTTCAGCCGCGGTGAACAGCCTGACCGCGCAGTACGAGGCCCTCGCGGATAAGCAGAGCGAGGAGGCGTTGTCTGTTAAAGCGGCTTTGGACGCCGCCGCCGCGGACCTCGCGAACCAGCAGCAGGCGCTGAGCGCGGCCAAGGCAACCTACGACGCGGAAAAGCAGGCCGTCCTGTCCGACAGCGCCAAGCGCCAGTTGGAGCTGGCACAGGTGCCATCATCCCTCTCCGTGCAAAGCGCCAAGGAGGACCTTGCCCGCGGCAGGGACGGCGTGACCGCACCCATCAGCGGCGTCGTCACCTCACTCAGTGCGGTGCCGGGCTCCAGCGCGGCGGCTTATGGTCCGCTGTGCACGATCCAGAGCCTGAGCGATGTATATGTGGACGTGGCGCTCTCCCGCTACGATTTGGAAAAGGTAAAGCCGGGCCAGAGCGCCGTTGTCACCACGCTGGGCAGGACATACACCGGAACGGTGGCGTCCATCGACGCGATGGCCACGGCCGGGGCCTCCGCCACAGGCACGGCCACGGCCTATGTGCACGCCAAAGTGCAGCTGGACGCGCCGGACGGCGATATCAAACTGGGCTTGGAGGCCAACGTGGTCATTGCCACAGGGGAGGCGAAAGGAGTGCTGAGCCTGCCCATCAGCGCCGTCAATACGGATGTGAGCGGCCAGTTCTGCTATGTGGTGGAAAACGGCGCGGCTGTGCGCCGGGATGTGAAGACAGGCCTTTCTTCCGATACGCAGGTGGAGATCGCCTCCGGCATTTCCGCGGGGGATGAGGTCATCCTCAACCCGCAGGATGTGACGGAGGGCATGGCTGTCAGCAGCGACCCCGCCGCCGCGGCGCAGATGCCCGCGGACGCGGGTATGGGCGCTGTGATGATGGGCTAAGGGGGCGTCCGGATGCGTCAGATTTATGAATACGCCAAAATGGCGTACCGCAACATCATGGGCAGCAAAATGCGCTCATTTCTCACGATGCTGGGCATCATCATCGGCATTGGGGCTGTCATTATGGTGCTGTGCATCGGCGGCGGCGGGCAGCGGATGATGGACAGCGAACTGGGCATGCTGTCTTCCGGTTCGGTGTATCTGAGTGTGACCGGCGAGGATACCACTGTGAACGATTATTTTACCGACGGGGACGTGGAGGCCGTGGGCCGTATGGAAGGTGTTGCGGGCGTGACGATGGCCGGCGGCGCCAGCGGAAGTGTGCGCGGCCCAAAGGGAGAAATAGGCGCTAGCCTTTCGGCGGGCAACGGCAGCATGTTTCTGGTGTTTCCGGCTACGCTGCAGGCGGGGCGCTTTTGGGACGCGTCGGATTATGATGCCGCGCGCCGTGTTGTGACCGTGGATTCCGCGGGAGCAAAGGCGCTGTTTGGAACCGACGACGTATTGGGCATGACGGTGCAGCTCACGGTGGGCGGACGCACTTCGGATTTCACGATCATCGGCATAACCGAAAGCCAGAGCGGATACAGCTACAACGGCAAGATCACTGCGCAGATGACGGCGCCGCTGTCCAGCCTGTCCACTCTTTCCGACGATGTGGGCCAGCCGTATTTCCAGATCGCGCTGCTGGCGCAGGACACTGCGAACAGTGTACCGCTGGCACAGCAGGTGCTGCGTCTGGTGGAAAGCCGACACGGCAACGCCGGGCGGGACTGCTACGGCATTATGGACGTAAGCCAGTACACCGCGCAGATCAGCAGCGTGACAGGGATGTTTACGGGCATCATCGCCGCCATCGCGGGCATCAGCCTGCTGGTGGGAGGCATCGGCGTTATGAACATCATGCTCGTCAGCGTCACCGAGCGCACGCGGGAGATCGGCATCCGCAAGGCGCTGGGGGCAAAGACGGGCAGCATCACGTTCCAGTTCCTCATTGAAGCGGGTACGCTTACGCTCATCGGAGGCGTCATCGGTATTGTGCTGGGCCTGTGGGGCGGCTACGGCATCAGCAGCCTGATGGGCATGGAGGGCTATGTGGCGCCCTCCACTGTAGTTTATATCGCGCTGTTTTCCATCGCCATCGGCATTTTCTTCGGCATTTACCCCGCGCGCAAGGCGGCGCGCCTGAGCCCCATAGAGGCGCTGCGCACAGAATAATTGGTTTTACAGGCCTGCGGCTCCGCGCTGTGGGCCTGTTTTGATAAGAAAAGGCTGTGTTTTTGGGCATAACGCCAGTATTTTGTAAATAAGGACGAATTTTCCGTAAAAAATTTGACAAATATTCACATCTGTCCGTTGATTTTTCGACAAAAAGCGGTAAAATACTATGATATAAGGTAAAGATAAGGTTAAGATAGGAGGTCCTGTCTTACCGGCGGGCTGCGGCGCGCCCGGCGCGCCGCTTAAGGGGAAAGGGAGAACAGTTTGAAGATCGGGCTTGACATCGGGTCCACCACCATCAAATGCGTGGTGCTGGACGACGCGCTGAATATTACATACAAAACCTATGAGCGTCATTTTTCCCACATCGTGGAAAAAGCGGCGGAGCTGGTGCAGCGCATGCAAACTGAGGTGCTGCACGGCGCGCCC